>Ga0136601_1000322_pt1 | contig 21618 bp, 19 predicted proteins | sample AntRauMFilla2699_FD_181020 | JGI IMG/M metagenome (GOLD analysis project Ga0136601, IMG submission 181020) | Saline lake microbial communities from Rauer Islands, Antarctica - Metagenome Filla 2 #699 | ecosystem: Environmental > Aquatic > Non-marine Saline and Alkaline > Saline | place...
GACGTGATTCTCGATATGCCAAAACTAAAGGTGAAGATGCTGCATCTAGAAGCAGGCAAGAAGTTGTCTTTACAACGGCACGAAAAACGCAGTGAATTTTTCTTTATGCCCAATGGGGAAGTGCAGATGAACTTGCCAGGAGTCTGGCATGCTCCGAGTGCACCGGTGGAAAATGATGTAGATATTTTAGAAGTGCAGATAGGGGAGTCTGAAGAGGAGGATATCGAACGGATTTCCGAAACCGACGCTGCGTTTGCAAAGCAAAAGAAAAAGAAGATTCAACTCAATCAGTAGGGAGGCAAGACAGTTCTGACCATGAAGGTGAGTCATATGAATCTGGGTCCCGGAGGCCTGGCCTCCGGAAGGGTAAGACTTCGACTGACTGGAAATCATGTGTGGTTTCACCACCCAGAACGAACTCGTGCACTAAAAAGTATAGCAAAATAGTCAAAATGTGTTATTTTATATTAGAAGAGTAACAATTTTGTTACTCTTCTAATATAAAATATGGTTTTTAACGATTTTAAGAAAAAACTCCAAACATTACCCGTGTTTTCGCTGGCTGACGTACGCCTCGTTGCACCGGATTTCCATCGACCTCAGTTGACTCGATGGGTACAAAAAGGTCTGATTGTGCCTTTGCGGCGTGGCTACTATATGTTTGCGGATGCTAGTCCGGTGTCGTTGGGCGAAGCAGGGTTGTTCTTGATAGCCAACAAAATCTACCCCCATTCATATGTTTCGCTTGAGTCAGCCCTGTCATATCATGGGTTGATACCGGAGGGTGTCTATACTATTACCGCGGTCACTACTGCCAACACAGCCCAGTTTGTTACCGTCAGAGGAAATTTTTCCTACCGCCACCTAAAGCCTGATTTATTTTTTGGGTATACGCTATTAAAAAATGGCGCTCGGTTAGCTACTGCTGAGAAGGCGATTTTAGATTTCTTGTATTTCCATTCGGAGTTGCGGCAGCCAGCTGATTTTACTGAATTGCGCTTAGCCTCTCCTGAGTGGTGTACGCAAGCGAGACGGTCAATACTTTTAGAATACGCCACCGCCTATCCAAAGTCAGTGCAAAAACGTCTTGGTGCCTGGCTCGAATTCATTACCCAGCCTAATTAGTTCTTTTGCATGTTGCCACTGGAAACCATTAAACAACAATACCCGCCAAAGCTACAAGTCTTTACCGGCTTCTTATTGCGTGAGTACTTGCAGTATAAAATACTCGAAATTATCTCCCGTAGTGAAATGGCTGCGAAACTCACCTTTATCGGTGGTACTGCCCTGAGAATCATCCACGGCAATACACGTTTCTCTGAAGACTTAGATTTTGATAACCTCGACCTCACTCCCACTGAGTTTGCTGCCTTGGCTGACACAATCAAACAAGCTCTGGCCAGCGACGGGATAGTGACAGAAATCCGTCTGACCGGCAAAGACGCGATGCGATGTGATGTTCGTTTCCCTGGCTTGTTGTTTGAGGAGGGACTTTCGCCTCTGCCCGAGCAAAAGATCTTGTTGCAAATAGATACCTTAGCCCAAGGGGTGTCGTATGATGCGGAAATAAAACTGTTGAGTAAGTTTGATGTGTTTGCCAATGTGCGCGTGGCGCCTTTGGATATTCTACTCGCCCAAAAGCTGCACACGTGTGTCAATCGCCCCCGGCCGAAAGGGCGAGATTTTTTTGATATCATTTTTCTCTTAGCTCAAGGAGTACGACCAAACTATGACTATCTGAAACAAAAGTTGGATATCCATACTGCGTCACAACTGCGTGAGTATATCCTCACGCAAACTGCTCCCTATGATTTTTCACTGCTCGTGGATGATGTGCAAAAATTCCTTTTTCAGCCAAATGATGGAGACAGACTCATGCAGTTCCGTGACATCATACGCACGAGTGAATTGCTGTAGGTGCTCTGGCGGGTCGGGGAGGACAGGCCTACAGAGCAACGCACAACCCGGAGATTGTCTGTTGACAAATATACACTTAAGTATATACTTAAGTGTATATTTAATATTGTATACGTATGCCAATTCAAAAAATAAAAGCTACCAAGACAGCGTCTCTGACTGATTTGAGAGATCCGATGAAAGTGATTGCAGCAGCGGGGGATGACCCGGTCGCAATCATGAATCGCAACAAAGTGATTGGGTACTTTATACCAGAATCCCGTACCCACGTTTCCTATAGCTATCTGGAAAAAGCGGAGTTCGACAAGCTCTTGCCTGAGGTGATTAAAAAAGCTCAACCAGTGCTTGATTACCTCAAAGATAAATAAATATGCAACTTCGCCTGCTCACCGTTGAGGAAGTGATTATCATCCACGACACTGTTTTGAATGCTGGCGAACTCGCTGGCCTGGCCAAAGACGTCTCGCTCGATGGAGCGTTAGCGCGTGTTGATTTTCGGGTGCAGTACAATATGATTACTGACGTGTATGAATTAGCTGCTATGTACGCAGTCGCTATTTCCCAAGCCCACGCGTTTCGCGACGCCAACAAACGCACCGCGCACGTGGCTCTAGAGTTCACACTACTCAGCCACGGCATCACTACTAAAATGGATACGAAAGAAGTGGGTGACATCATTATCAAAACCGCCCAGGGCCACCTCGATGAAGTGGAGTTGGCTGCGTGGTTGCGTACCCAAACGCAGCGATAATTGTCTTCTCGCAGACTGGTCATGAGTGATACCCAGAAGCGCCTCTCTGGAGTGTGACTTTTCATCGCGGCTGATGGTTACAAGAAGCACATGCGAGATAAGAAAAATATTGTTGTCATCGGCGGTGGGACGGGTACTCATACCGTCTTGCGCGGGCTCAAGCGGTACCAAAAACAAGCTCACCTTTCGGCGGTAGTGACGATGGCCGATTCGGGTGGTTCGACTGGGCGCTTGCGCGATGAGTTTGGCTATTTGCCGGTGGGCGATGTCCGTATGGCATTGGCAGCCTTAGCCAGCGATATCGATCACCACGAAGAATTGTTGCGCGAATTATTTTTATATCGTTTTGATAAAGGAGAAGGTCTTTCGGGGCACAACTTTGGCAATCTATTGCTCGTCGCCTTGAGTGATATTTTGGGTTCAGAGGAAGCGGCCATTGCTGCCGCCGGCAAGCTGTTGCGGGTGCAGGGGAAGGTGATTCCGGTCACGACCCAGCCCGTACATTTGGTTGCCCAATACGCCGACGGAGAGACGGTGATCGGCGAACATGATATTGACGAACCAGCCAGCGACCGAGCCCAGTCCACTATTACCAATCTGTCGGTTACGCCCGCAGCGACAATCAGCGAGCGAGCGGAGGATGCACTCCTGCAGGCCGACCTGATTGTCCTGGGTCCGGGTGATTTGTATACCAGTGTCCTGGCCAACATCGTCGTAGATGGAGTTGCTCAAGCAATCAGAAATTCCTCCGCCACGGTCGTATACGTGAGCAATCTCATGACCAAGCTCGGGCAGACCACCGGCATGGGGGTCGCTCAGCACGTGGCTGAGCTGGAAACATACATCGGCCAAGCTCCAGACTGTGTGTTGGTAAATACCACAGAGCTGCCGCCAGATTTGGTGCAACGATACGAAGCCGATGGTGAGTATCCGGTGGAGTTTAATCTGGAGTCCACTGGCTGTCGCGTCATCTCCGCCGATTTATTGGCGACCGAAGCTGTACAGACAGCCGCCGGCGACACGCTCAAGCGCAGCCTCATTCGCCACGACTCCCGCAAACTCGCCCGAAAATTAATTGAGCTGTTATAAATCAATGTACATATATGTATGCGCAGAGATTATTTCATCGAAACTTCCAGTGATACTCCAAGTGCTTCCGAGTATTCTGAATGTCTCATGAGTCCGTCTATAGCGACTGCACTGTATCACTAGACCATTCCACATATGAACGTATAATGGGATTTAATGAGCAATCGTACATTTATTACAGATGCCAAAAAGAAATATCAAGTGATTCAGTCTCCTGTATTTTGCTCTTGTTTAAATAGAAATATACACGTCACTTCTAGTGGTTTCATGCACTTGCTTCGTAAGGGTAATGGAAAACCAAGAAATGTGGCTGAAATTCAACACAAAACAAGATTAATCCCGCTGATTGTGCCGGTGATAAGAAATGCTACTGATGCCAGTTACGAAAAAAGGTCTGTGCGTAAAAACTCCAAGAAAAATGCCCCGCTAGTGCAAGCTGAATATTGGGGGTTAGAAGCCAATGTAGGCAAAAACTCTATCAAAGTCCGGGTCATTATACGAAGAATTGGTGACGGACAAGCACATCTGTGGAGTATCATGTAACAAAAAACCCCTCCCGCAGGAGAGGTGCTTTGGTGTGTCTGCTCTCAGCTTAGAGATACTCTTAGCCGACGAAGGTCTTACGACCACAGACACACTCATATGTTACAGCTATGTCATACGTAAGTCAATACTTTTCCACGACTTATGACTACGGATTCTTTGGTAAAACTCTTACATAGAGCCATAAAACTGCCTAAATCCGAGAAAAAAACCACACAAGCAATGGCCGAAGTCGTGTTCAGAAGCGGGTAGGCACTTCTTATAAACTGGTCTCTGACAATTCGTTTTGGCTGCTGTCTATGTCCGCACGGCGGGAAATGATAGTATAGTCTCACTATGAAAATTGTCCTTGCAATTGGTCTGTATCCACCGGAAATCGGTGGTCCAGCGACGTATGCCCACATGCTCGAAGCCGAGCTACCGAGCCATGATATCCAAGTGGTAACCGCGCCGTTGGGGTGGGTTCGTCATTACCCAAAAATCATCCAGTCGGTGGTCTACGCCTGGAAGTTGTGGCGAGTCAGTCGTTCAGCGGACATCATCTATGCGCTCGATCCCGTCAGTGTGGGTCTGGCGGCTGTGGGTGTGGCGAAGCTGACGGGCAAGCCATTGGTCGTCCGCCTCTCCGGTGACTACGCGTGGGAGCAAGGGCGGATGCGTTTTGGGGTGCAGCAGACACTAGATGTCTATACCAAAAATCGTGCGATTGCTCCGTGGCGCGTGCGTCTGCTGGCATATCTACAGACCTACGTGACCACGCGAGCAGTGCGGGTGGTGGTTCCCAGCGCGTACCTCAAATCCATCGTAACGCAGTGGGGTATCTCAAAAGAAAAAATCAACGTGGTCTACAGCGCGTTGTATCCACTGGAAGTTACCGGTACCCGAGACGTGTTGCGCTCGCAGTTGAATTATTCCTATCCCACCATCGTCTCGGCTGCTCGGCTGGTGCCGTGGAAAGGGTTCCCGGCGTTGATTACCGTGCTCAACGATTTACAAAAACGCTACCCCGATATCTCGCTCCTAATTATTGGTGAAGGCGAGCAACGTCGGCAGCTGGAGAGTCAGGTCGCCAAGTACGGCCTGGGTGAGCATGTGCGCTTTACCGGTCGCATCTCTAAAGATGCCTTGGGAGCCGCGCTGCGAGCCGCGGATGTCTTTGTGCTCAATACCGCCTACGAAGGGCTTTCACACCAACTCATCGAAGTGATGGATTTGGGTGTGCCGATTGTGACGACCAAGTCAGGTGGCAATCCCGAATTGATTACCAATGGGGTCAATGGCTATTTGATTGATTTTAATGATACGACGCAACTGGAAGAAGCTATTACCCGAGTCTTGGGTCACCCCGAGTCACGGGAACGAATGACTCAAGCCGCCCGCTTGCGCTCCAAGGATTTTCAAAAAGACCGAGTGGTCGGAGAGTTGGTAAAAATGTTCCAGCAAATCAATCATACATAGTGCCCACGGTGAATCCACGGATAGTGCCCGGCCGGCTTTCTCTACTTGCCAACGACCTGTATACTTACCGGTAATGGCCCGTCGTGATCTTTCTACTGCCGACGCATCTTTGAGTGCAGCTTCTGAGCTGGAGTACGTTATTCATCGTGAAAAAAAACACCAGACAGAAGAAAAGCGGGTGTCTGCCCAAGAAGCCATGACGCAAGCTCCAGTATTTCAGGCAAATGATGGTAGAGACATCACCCGAGTACTCTTTATTTCGCAAAACACGGCCCTCCTGAATCCTTCGCAACAAACGCTTGATGGCTATCTTGACCTGGAGAGTTTGTTTGATGAAGTACATATTTTAATATTGCGTACCGGTATCCCATCGCGCACGCCGGTGTTGCGAGTGTCAGACAAGATGTGGATGTATACCGTCTCGACCAAGCACTGGTGGCAAAAGCCTGGCGCCGGACTCGAAATGCTCGATGAGCAATTAGTGTTTGCCAGTGGCTTTCGGCCTGATTTGATTGTGGCGCGTGACGCCTTCGAGTCGGCTGTGGTGGCGTATAGAGCGGGGGCGAAGTACCACAAGCCCACCCAGCTACACATCCTCAATGATTACGTCGGCGGCGAGAGCAAGTTGCAGCTGAGTTTTTGGCGGCGGTTTTTTACCCGCTTTACGATTCCTCGTTTTGAAAGTGTGCGGACGATGACCAGTAACATGCAGACCTACATACAAAAGCATTTTGTTATTAGTGATGTGGCGACGCTTCCACGCTTTCAGGATTATGCACACCTGATGCGCTCAGAGCATGCTATCGACCTCAAGCACAAATACCAGCCGCACATTTTCTTTTTGCTGTACATCGGCAACCTCAATCATGAAAGTACCCTGCACCGCGCGCTCGACGCCGCGCGCTTTACACTGAAAAATATTCGCGTGGGAATGATTGTACTTGGCGACGGTGTCGTCAAGGGAGAGTTTGCCAAACGGGCTCGGGTCTTAGGTATCGAAGAACAGGTCATTTTTGAAAAAGATACGAGCCAGGCACTGGCGTACATTAATTCAGCTCATATTTTGGTGGTCACCGATACCGACGGTGATAGTGATCAATTGGTGCTCAAAGCTGCCGCCTGTGGGATTCCGATGGTGATGGCTCGCAACGAAATGCGCGAAGATTTGTTTGCTCACGGCGAGTCAGCGTTTTTGTGTGACCCTGGCGATACCCAAGCCTTTACCGACAATATCGACATCTTGCAAAATGATATCCAGATTCGGAAGGCGTTGGTGCAAAATGCCCGCCAGATTATCGACAAGAAATTTCACGGTAATAAATCTCAGTATCAAGAAGCATATCGTACGAGTATCGAGCAGGCATTTTTTGTCGGTACATCAGATGAAGCAGAGTAGGATTACACAAAAACTATGTCATCCAGATATTTCAAACCTCAGTATTATTATTACGCCTTATTACCGCAGGCGAACGTATTTTTTGTATGATTGGAAAACGAATTTTGTTAATTGCGGGAGGCTTAGCAATCCTTATCAGTATTACGGGGTATGGATTAGGGACGCTGATAGCGCAGCAAGAGCTATCTACCTCTGTCACCGACAGTCTCTAACTGGTACCCAGTACACAAAACACGTCGGTGACCTTGCTATACTAAAAGGATGAACAAATGGACTCTGGGTTCTATTCTCGCGTTCCTATTAGCAGGAGGAGCGACGGGCTACACCGTCATCCAAGATAGAGATGTAGATATTTTTGAGTCGAGTATTCATCAAGTGCAGTATGTAGTCGATGGCGATACGCTCGATTTGGAAAACGAGGTGCGCGTGCGGCTGATTGGTATCGACACGCCCGAGCGCACCGAGTGTGGGTATGCAGAAGCGCGGGAGTTTCTGGTGGAGTTGGTAGACAAGCAGCCGGTGCGTATCGAAAAAGATATCTCTGGGGCTGATATCTACGGCCGACTGCTGCGTTACGTCTACCTCCCGTCTGACACGTCGCAAGCCGATGATGTGCTGGTCAACGAATCCTTGCTGCGGGCTGGTCACGCGCGCACGCTGGCAATCGCACCAGACAATCGCTACCGCGATTTGTTTGCCTCAGCCCAGGATGAAGCCAAGCGGGCGGGTCGGGGTATGTGGGGTGCGTGTGATATGTACCAAACACCACAAGAACGTCAGGCTGATAGTCAGCCCACTGACCCCGCCTGTATTATTAAAGGCAACATTTCAGCAAAATCATTTGGTCGCACCTATTTTGTGCCGGGCTGCCCGAACTACAATCGGGTCAAGGTCGACATAAATAAAGGCGAACAATATTTCTGTAGTGAAGCCGAAGCACAAGCCGCCGGCTTTGAACGGTCAGGGGCGTGTGCCAAAACATTTTCAATATGATGATCTATATTTTTTTCAGTGTGTGTGCAGGAATTATCGGGGGAGTTGTACTGCAGCGATTTGTGTTTGACCGGTGGGGTTCATCGTTTCGGTATTTTTCTGAAGAAGATGAGGAAGTATTGCAGCATGCGCGCGCAGCGGTGCAAGCGCGGACCGTCAAACGCTTAGAAAAAATCTTGCAAGCAACGCAAAGAGCCGGGCGAATCACCAATGATGGGGTAGAAGAGTTGTTTTGTATTAGTGACCGAACAGCATCTGTCTATCTGAGCCAACTCACCAAAAGTGGTCGTCTGCAACGACACGGCTCCGGTCGAGGTACCTACTACACCAAACCCTAAAAACCGCTAATCCCGCAGTATTGCGGGCAAACTGCGGGATTAGCGGGCAAAACGGGCCAGAAAAGGCTCGGTTTTTGGCTTTTGTGCCTATGCAGTGAATTATTTGCCCCGTCTAGGGATTCTCCCAAACTCATCTATGATATAGTTTTCTCCATATGAAAGACTTTTTGAAAGCAGTGGTGTTTGCCGGATTGTTTCTAGTCCCGTTTCTCACCCTCTATGTAGAGAATGATTTCTTTTTCCCGTTTATTACTGGTAAAAACTTCGGGTTTAGAATCATTATTGACATTGTATTTGCCGCTTGGGTGCTCTTAGCACTCTACGACGTGCGGTATCGACCAAAATTTTCCTGGGTGATAGGGAGTTTTGGTATCTTGCTGGTAGTGATGTTCTTCGCCAACCTTCTCGGGCAACACCCAGCCTCCAGTTTCTGGAGTAACTTTGAACGCATGGATGGCTATGTCTCATTAGTACACACCTTCCTCTACGCGTTGGTCTTAGGGAGTGTCTTGACGACCAAAAAGCAGTGGAAGTATCTGCTGACTACCTCGCTGGTGGTCGCGACTATCGTAGCCTTTCAAGGGTTGCGTCAATATCTGGGCTTGGCGGAAGGTAGTGGACGTATCGATAGTACGCTCGGCAACGCCGCGTACATGGCGGTATACATGCTCTTCCACATCTTTATTGCCTTGTGGTTATTTGTCGACAATAAGGGCTGGTTCCAAAAAATACTATACAGTTCACTGATTGCGATGTTCATCTTTGTCTTAATCGAAACCGGTACCCGTGGGACTGCGGTCGGTCTGGCGGTGGGTGTGATGGTGATGACCGCGTACGTGGGACTGCTTGGAAAGCAATTTAAACAGTATCGGAAGTATGCACTGGGTGGATTTATTGTGTTGACCATCGCCATCTTGGGCTTTATCGGAGCCCGTGATTCGCAGCTAATACAAAACAATCAAAACCTCGCCCGTATCGCCAATATCTCTATTGATGACTTGGAGATTCGCGGCATTATCTGGGGAATGGCTTGGGAAGGGGTACAAGAGCGACCGCTCTTGGGCTACGGACAGAGTAACTTCAATTACGTCTTTAACGAAAACTATGACCCGCGGTTGTATGCGCAAGAACAATGGTTTGATCGTTCGCACAATATCTTCTTTGACTGGCTAATTACTGGAGGAGTCTTGGGTCTGCTCGCATATCTGAGTATCTTTGTGGCCTGCGTCTACTACTTGTTGCTGCAGCCATTCCGCAAAAACGCACCGGAGGCATTTACCGTGCTGGAGCGGGGGATTCTGCTTGGGTTGCTGGCTGGATACTTTACGCACAACTTCGTAGTGTTTGATAATATCGTCAGTTATATCTTCTTCGCGATTACGCTCGGACTCATTCATCAGCGGGTAGCGACACCAATACCGAAGCTACAAAAGATGAAAGTTGATACGGCGATTATTTCTCAAGTAGTAGCGCCAGTGATGCTCGCCAGTTTGGTAGCCGTCTTCTACTTCGTACACCTCCCGGGTATCCAAGCCGCCGGAGATGTCATTGATGCACTGCGAGAATCAGACCCAGAGGTTCGCTTAGAACTCTTCCAGCAAGCCTTTGAGCGGGATTCTTTTGCTCAGCAAGAACTCACCGAGCAGTTATCACAACAGGCCATGACGTATGCTCGCGACCAAAATGTGTCAGCAGAAGTGCGTGAAACGTATCTTGAGGAGACACAAAAACGGTTAGACCTCTTGGAGGCAGAGAAACCTGAAGATGCTCGAGTCCACGTGTTTATCGGAAGTTACTATCGTTCGATTGGTGAGCTCGAAAAAGCTCAGCAGCAAATGCAACGAGCGCATGAACTCTCTCCGGGGAAGCCGGCGATTATTATTCAGCAAGGATTTGTTGAGTTGTCACAAAATGACAACCAAGCAGCCGTGGATTACTTCCAACAAGCCTTCGAGCTGGACACTCGAAATCCTCAAGCACGAGAGTACTTCGCTGCCGCCTTGCTCTATGTTGATCGCGGTGACGAAGCTGTTGCCTTGATGGACAGTCCGGCCGCCGAACGTCAGTTTGCGGGGAGTGATTTCATTATCAGTACTGCCAACCAACAAGGGCGACAAGATTTTGCGGCCAAGCTCTTTGAGATACGAGTAGCGACTGAGCCCGACGCTCAGCAAAGTTGGCGCACCGAACCACAGAGCTGGGCGACGCTTGCCTTCTTGTACTACCAGCTCGAAGAAGAACAAAAAGCTATTGAGACGCTAAAAGAAGCGACTGAAGTGATTCCAACCTTTGCTCCGACTGCTCAGTGTATTGTCGAGAACATTGAAAACGGAACTGATCCACAAGCAGGGTGTTAAGACATGTCACGACTCGTGATTAAAAATATTCCCTTAGCGGCCCACACCACCTTACAGATAGGTGGTGTTGCTGATTATTTTGCGGAGGTCACGACCACCAAAGAGCTGCAAGAGGCGCTGCAGTTTGCTCAAGCACAGGCCGTGCCGGTATTTGTACTTGGCGGCGGTTCCAACGTGTTGTTCCCCGATGCCGGGTACCGGGGCTTGGTGATTAAAAATTCCATCGTCCAGCGACAGGTGGATGTGGACGGTGAGATGGTGCAGGTAACAGCCGGCGCCGGAGAAAATTGGGATGAGTTTGTATCAGACATGTGCGAGCACGGGTACTGGGGCATCGAAAATCTCAGTGCCATTCCGGGCACGGTCGGAGCTACTCCGATTCAAAATGTCGGGGCCTATGGCGTAGAAGTGTCACAGGTGATTACGCAGGTCACCGCAATCCATAAAGAGACTGTCCAAGAAAAACAGTTCACTCCAGCAGAGTGTCAGTTTGGCTACCGAGATTCGTATTTCAAGTCACCCGCCGGCAAGCAGTGGGTGGTGACTGCGGTCATGTGTACCCTCAGCACGAGCCCGGCACCCCAGTTGCAGTACGCTGACTTGCAAGCACTGCAGACTCAAGAGCCGCTCACTCCATTGGCTATCAGACAAGCGGTGATGCAGATACGAGCCCAGAAGTTTCCAGACTGGAGCGAGGTCGGTACAGCTGGTTCCTTTTTTAAAAATCCGATTGTCACAGCTGAGCACTACACCAGACTCAAAGAACAGTATCCAGATCTGTCAGCGCATCAGACCAGCGGGGGAGACTGGAAGCTGTCTTTAGGCTGGATACTTGATGTGGTTTGTGGCCTCAAAGGATCTTGCGTTGGTGGTGTATGTCTGTATGAGAAGCAAGCGCTGGTGCTCACTGCGACCGATGCTACAGCAGCTGACGTGCAGAAGTTTGTCGCGTTGGTCACCCAAAATGTATTTGAAAAAACGGATATTCACATTGAACCCGAGGTGCTGTTGGTAAAGAGTGAAATGCCAGAAAACATTATCCCCACATTGGAATGATGAATTGAATTGTACATAGTGCGATAACGGGACATAATACAAGAAAGCAAAACTTTTCTCACTGATTTGTTCTTTAAAAACAGAAAGGGGTTGCGGTCGAATTTTATAAACTATCTTTCATCACAAAAATATGCCAACAGCAAAAAAGAAGTCAATCAAGAAGCCGGCAAAAAAAGTTGTTAAGAGAGCAGTAAAGAAGCCAGTCAAGAAGGCTGTCAAGAAAACTGCGAAGAAAGCAACAACAGCGAAGAAGGCGGTAAAGAAGACTGCAAAAACAGCCAAGAAGGCAGTAAAGAAGACTGCCAAAACTGCCAAGCGGGCTACCCGAAAAACAGTTGCAAAAACTGCGAGAAAAGTAGCCAAGAAGGCCGCACCAAAAAAGAAAAAAAAGTAGTCCCTGCGGATTCGGTTCGCCGTCTACGCGTGAAATTTATTGCATAATCACCCACTGAGGGTGATTTTGCTTTATATTTTGTGAATCTGATATATACTAAGCTCCATGTCATTTTTGGATAAATTTTTTGGACCGACCTACGCGAAAGAACTGAAAGAAATTCAGCCACTCGTCACTACTATTAATTCTTTAGAAGCTGAAATCGAAAAACGCACTGACGCAGAGCTGATTAGTTCACTGGCTGCGCTTAAGGAGCAAGTGACTGACGATGAGTCACTCAATACCGTACTGCCTGAAGTATTTGCCTTGGTGCGTGAAGCAGCCAAGCGAACGATGGATTTACGACACTACGACGTGCAGCTCATCGGAGGGGTGATTCTGCACCGCGGAAAGATTACCGAAATGAGAACCGGGGAAGGAAAGACCTTGATGGCGACACTGCCCGCTACGCTCAATGCGCTGTCTGGCAAAGGTGTGCACATTGTGACCGTCAACGATTACCTGGCTCGGCGTGATGCCGTCTGGATGGGACAGATTTACGCTGCCCTGGGATTGTCTGTCGGAATCATCAACCACAACCAGTCATTTTTATACGACGCCGGGCACACCGAAAAAGATGCCGAGCGCGACCAAGAAGGTTCGTACAAAGTGGTGTATGACTTCCTGCGACCGTGTACGCGTCAAGAATCCTATGCTGCGGACATTACCTACGGCACCAACAGTGAAGTTGGGTTTGACTTCTTGCGCGACAATATCGAATACGAACCGGAGAGTTTACGACAGCCGCATCATGCGTACGCGATTGTGGATGAGATTGACTCGATATTGATTGACGAAGCTCGAACACCGTTGATTATTTCTGCGCCAGCGGAAGACAAAGAAAACCTCTATCCAACGTTTGCCGCGATTGCTGCCAGACTAAACAAGGAAGAACATTTTTCCGTCGATGAAAAACTCAAAAGCGCGACACTCAGTGACGAAGGAATCGAAGTGGCCGAAAAGATGCTCGGAATTGAAAATATTTATACCGATAAGGGAATTCGCTATGTACACCATCTAGAGACCGCAGTACGCGCTAAGGCCCTGTTTTCGCGCGATAAGGAGTATGTAGTGCGTGATGGTGAGGTAGTGATCGTCGATGAATTTACCGGACGACTCCAGCCAGGGCGCCGGTGGTCAGAAGGACTGCACCAAGCCGTGGAAGCCAAAGAAGGAGTGCCGATTCAAAAAGAATCCAAGACCTTTGCTTCGATTACGTACCAGAACTATTTCCGGATGTACGACAAGCTTTCAGGTATGACCGGTACCGCGATTACTTCACAAGAAGAATTCTTCAGTGTGTATGACCTAGAGGTGATACCAGTACCACCCAATCGTGAAGTACAAAGAATCGACAAGAATGATTTGATTTACCAAAATGAATCAGGCAAATTCACAGCGATTATCAATAAGGTAAAAGAAGTGCACGCCACTGGTCAGCCAATTCTGATTGGTACGGCTTCGATTGATTCCAACGAACGATTGTCCGAAGCGCTGCACAAAGCCGGTGTGGTCCACGAAATGCTCAACGCCAAAAACCACGAACGCGAAGGTGAGATTATTGCTGCGGCTGGTCGCAAGAGTGCAGTGACGTTGGCGACCAACATGGCCGGACGTGGAGTAGACATCAAGCTGGGTGGTCCAGAAGCCACTGCCCAAGATACCAAAGAGATTAAACAGCTTGGCGGTCTCTACGTGCTTGGTACCGAGCGACACGAAGCCCGTCGTATCGACAACCAGCTGCGTGGACGTTCAGGACGTCAAGGAGATGAAGGAGAAACCCAATTCTTTGTTTCTATGGATGACTCTTTGATGCGCGTGTTCGGTGGAGCGCGTGTACAAGGACTGATGGGTACCTTCAAAATCCCCGAAGATCAACCGATTGAAATGGGCATGATTTCACGCACCCTCGAGAGTGCTCAGACCAAAATTGAAGGATTCCACTTCGATGCTCGAAAGCAAGTATTGGCCTACGACAATGTACTCAACCAACAGCGACAAGTGATTTATGATAGAAGACGAAAGCTGCTGCAGGGTGATGAAGCAGAAATCGCCGCTGTACTACAAGAACTCTACGCGATGCACCCAGAGGCAGAAGAGATAATCGCCGCCAAAAAGACTGAGTATGGGGAGTCAGTATTTACTGATGTATTCCGCCGACTACTCCTACAAATGACTGATATGTTGTGGGTAGAACACCTCGAAGTGATGGGCTTTACCCGCTCCAGTGTTGGGTTGCGGGCGTACGGACAACGAGACCCGTTGATTGAATATCGTAAGGAAGGATTGCGTCTCTTTAAAGAAATGCAAGAAGTATTGTTGCATCGAGTCGCTGAAGTATTGCCACGGGTACAGCCACAAGAGATTGCCAAAGAAGAGGCACAGCGCAAAGAAGCAGCTCGGGCAGCGCAACAGGCCGCTGGCGTGACTGCTTCCAGCGCAGCGAAGAAAGCTGCCAAGCAAGCACCGGTACAAAAAGAACATGAGTATGCTCGTAATGATATAGTGACTATTACTGATGGTTCACAGACCCAGGAACTCAAGTTCAAAAAAGCGGAAGATTTACTCGCCAAAGGGTGGACCATTGTGCAAAAATAATAATCCTCGAACTATACGATATGTTATTAATCTACCGACTACTTTTTAATACTCTGGGGCTGCTCGTGATAGCAGAGTTTATTCAAGGTATTGAAATAGAGGGATTTTACGCGGCTCTGATAGCGGCGTTGGTATTGGGTATTCTCAATACTATCGTGCGTCCCGTGTTATTTATTTTGACATTACCGATTACCGTACTGACGCTCGGCTTGTTTACCTTTGTCCTCAACGCCGGTCTCTTCCTTTTCGCTGCATCCTTCATCGAAGGATTTGCCGTGGCGAGTTTCTGGTACGCGTTACTCGGCTCCCTGCTGATGAGTATGGTCAGCACACTGGGCAGTCGATTCATCGCTGGTCCAGCTAAGGCAAAAAATCCCACCTACAAAGAGGTTCGCTAAAGTCACCAGAGAGAACCAAGAGTAGATACCGAAATACAAAACGAGCTGTTGCTGATACGCAACAGCTCGTTTTTTTTCTACTGGCAGAGGCAGGGATACTACCAGCTACCGAGTGCTACACCAAGATACCAGAGCAGATAGTCAAAACGACTATTTTATTGCATATTTTGGCTTCCTGAGGTACTGTTCTGTAACTATGTTTGTAGACGAACTCACAATTTACGCAAAAGCAGGCAACGGTGGCAACGGGGTTGTTCGGTGGCGCCAGGAGAAATACCAACCAAAAGGCGGTCCGGCTGGAGGCGATGGCGGCAATGGAGCCGACGTATACGTACGAGCAGTCAAAGACCTCAACCGGTTATCTAAGTACACCGGAAACAAAACCTTCATGTCCGAGAACGGAGAGCCTGGTACCAAAAAAAGCAAAGCCGGCAGCAACGGGGAAGATTTATATATTGATATCCCGGTCGGCTCCAAGGTGACTGACGTCAACCGTAAGCGATACTTCGAACTAACCGAAATTGGCCAAACCCAAAAAATCCTCAAAGGCGGAAATGGTGGCCTGGGAAATGAGCACTTCAAATCTTCTACCAACCAAACACCAGAAGAGTCTACTGATGGGATACCAGGAGAAGATGGAGACTTCCTGATCGAGGTCGCATTGATTGTCGACGTTGGTTTTGTGGGTTATCCAAACGCCGGAAAATCTACTTTGCTCAATGCGCTGACCAATGCCACCTCACGAATTGGTGCCTATCCATTCACCACGCTCGAACCGCACTTAGGCGACCTCTATGGATTTATTCTCGCCGATATTCCGGGACTGATTGCGGGTGCTTCTGACGGCAAAGGTCTCGGACACAAATTCCTCCGGCACGTCTCACGCACAAAAATGCTTCTGCATGTTGTGTCTTTAGAGCAAGAAGATCCCCTGGCTGCGTATTACACCATTCGTAAGGAGCTAGATCAGTTCGATACCAGTCTTTCGCAAAAAGAGGAGTGGATTATTTTAACCAAAAATGACCTTGTAGAACAAGATTTTTCTGACCAGATGCAAAAAGAGTTTGCCAAAACTGAGAATCGTGTCCTTGTTACCGATGCAGAGGATGCCGAAACCTACAAAACACTGCGAGATGCACTCGTGCGTCACCTACGAGAGTCACCCAATAGTTAGTATCTACCGCTACTGAAAATCAGTAGCGGTATTTCGTACGCCGTACTGGTGGTTAGGGCGTTCTTCACAGCGAAGTTCCACAGGAATCCCAAGTGCTTGTAAGTCATATGTGAGAAACGTACAATAGTATGTATCGTATTTTAATAATTTTTTTCATTCGTAATTATGTCGTATACCCCAACCATTGGTTTAGAAGTGCATGCTGAGTTAAATACTGAGAGTAAAATGTTTTGCGGTTGCAAAAATGAACCACATGATACTGAAGTGAACTCAAACGTTTGTCCAGTTTGTATGGCTCACCCCGGTTCACTGCCAGTGCCAAATAAAAAAGCAATCGAGATGGTCTATTTATTCGGCCGAGCCGTCGATGCTCAAGCAGCTGACTTCTCGGAGTTTGATAGAAAAAACTATTTCTATCCAGATATTCCCAAAGCGTATCAGATTAGTCAGTACGCCTATCCATTTTTGACTGGAGGCAGTCTGCAGGATATTGAGCTCACTCGAGTACACCTCGAAGAAGATACTGCCCGTAGTCAGCACGATAAGGGAAGTGAAAGTTTGGTCGACTTCAACCGAGCCGGAGTCCCCCTGATGGAGCTGGTGACTGAGCCGGTTATTTATGACGCGCAAACAGCAGGAAGTTTTGCTCGCGAGTTACAGCTACTGCTGCGGACACTCAAAATTTCCACAGCCAATATGGAGAAAGGGGAGATGCGAGTCGAAGCCAATATCTCCGTCAGTAAGACCGATACCTTCGGTACCAAAGTGGAGGTCAAGAATTTGAATTCATTCAAAGCAGTGGAAGCTGCTATCGCGTACGAAATCAACCGCCAGATAGAAGTGCTCGAAAGTGGGGGAGAAATCTCTCAAGAGACCAGAGGGTGGGATGACAACAAGTCCAAGACATTCTCGCAGCGTACCAAGGAGACAGCCAAGGATTATCGCTACTTCCCAGATCCAGATATTCCTAAGGTACTATCGTCTCAAGAACCGTCATTTTCAGCGGCTCGTCTAGACGAGATAATACCAGTAATACCAAGTGTTAAAAGGGTATCTTACGATAATCTCGGATTGCCGAGTACTGCCATTGAGGTCATTATTGCCGATGAAATCCTCGATGAATATTTTACTGGAATCACCAGTCAGACAACAGATACTGAGGTAGTTAAATTAGCCGCAAACTATCTGACTTCAGATGTAGTATCGCTGTTGAGTTCATCCACCTTGGATATCAAGGATCTGCAAACCGAGCACTTTGTTGAGCTAGTGGAGCTGGTACGAGACAAAAAAATCGGCTCTCGCGTAGCCAAAGACATGCTCCCAGAGCTCTTTGGTGCTAGCTCTTCTCCGTTGGCAATTGCCACGCAGAAGAACCTACTCCAAGTCTCTGATTCTTCTCAGTTGGGGCCAATCATCGATCAGGTTATTGCTGAGCACGCAGAGGTGGTACAGCAGTATAAAGATGGTAAGGAAGCTTCTATGCAGTTCTTGGTTGGACAAGGTATGAAGCTCTCCAAAGGGGCGGCCAATCCACAAATGCTTCGAGACGAGATTATAAAAAAGCTGGTATAGCTTAATATCTCGGATAAAAGAGCTGCTCTGTGTACAAACACGGAGCAGTTTTTTTGCTATCTCTGCTAGAATAGCTGTATGGATAAAGTAGTTCTTGATGGCACTGAGTACGTAAAGGCATCTGCGGTAGCCAAGCAGTTTCATTACACCTCTGATTATATCGGCCAGCTCTGCCGTGCCAAGAAAGTCGACGCCCGCCTGGTAGGCCGAACTTGGTTTGTGAACCCAGACTCGATAGAAGACCATAAGCAAACAAAGCAGAAAAAAGACATTGCACCCACAAAGAAACCAACCCGAGACGATGATATAGCTAGTAAAGTAAAGATAAATCGAGTAGAAGTGGAAGCGCCATTGAAGAATAAAACAGTCAAAGCTACTGCTTTGCACGAGCAAGATAGCACCGCTGCCCACCAGGTGGAGATACGCTCTGCACCAACGATCTCTTACCACCAAGATGCCGAGACACTTCTGCCAACTCTGAAGACAGAAAAGAAAACAAATGCAGTCCAGGATGAGCAAGAGCCAACAACCCCTTCTGTGAAGCGGTTTTTGCACGTTGAACCGGCCTCTGCCAAGAAACTGAAAATAGCTAAGACTAAGCAAAAAGAAGTTTCATTTAACCCTACTGAATTACCCGATGTAGCCTTGTCTGGCAAGCTCAAAGTGTACACTTACGATGATATTTCTACTGTATCAGATGAAACTGTCTCTCCCGACGTACCGCAGGAAACCCCGGTTGAAGAATCCACAACAGAAGAAACATCAGTGCCTATTCATATCGAAGATGATCTGTCGGTGTCCGACGAGACAGCGACAGTTGCTCAAGTAGAATACGTACCCCCCTCAGTGTGGGTCCGACTTATGCCATTGGCGGCAACCTCTTTTGCTGTTATTACCTCATTTGCACTACTCAGCGTAGCAGCAGAAGTGACCGTTTTTGATGCCGCTTCCACGTCAAATCTATCGTTCGAAATCGAACAATTTTTACAGCTTTTTGCCCGGTAAAACTGTGCATAAGAAGACCGTGATATTCTTGGTTTAACTATATAATAATAGTTAATCCTTTATGGCCTCGGAAATCGAAATCGAAATCGACGGGAAAAAGCTAACGTCTATTCGTGAAGCTTGTTCTGAAGTGTCGTACTCGCGTGACTACGTCACTCGTTTGGCGCGTGAGGGAAAAATTGTTGCGTCGCTGATCGGACGTCAGTGGTTTGTCGATACACTATCGCTCAAAAATTACGCTGTGCAATCAAAGGTTGAGTCTGAACTGCGAAAGGCTCAGCTCAGTGAAGAGCGAAAACAAGAGCAACTTTTTCACAAAACCAAAGAAGAGCAAACACGTTCCCAAGAGCAGTCAGCAGCTTCTGTTCGTTCACGAGCGGTGGCGACCTCTGGAGCGGTACTCACGCTAGGATTAGTAGCGGGCATGTTTGTCTACACTGCCTTCGCCACTCCGTTTGCTGTAGATTTCTCATTGCCACAATTCGGGAATGAGGGAACGCATCGTGCGCAGACTGCCGCCAACGCCAATGCAGTATCAGCACAGCGCACAGCACCGCAAGACGTGTCGTCTGCCACTCCGGTCACACCAAGCAAAGAAGTTGCAGCGTTTGATGCTCCAGAAAACGGCATTCTGATTCTGCCTCAGGGTGAGTCAGCTGACGCGACCGCCGTCTTTTCTGATGAGGTGCAGATTCGTACTGCCACCTCCGGTGAGCAGACAGCGGTACTGGTAGATACTGATGGGAAGAACGCCGAGCGGGAAGTGCCGATTGTGTTAGTGCCGGTTAAGACCGCGCAAAATTAGTATGAGACTGAACCTGAAACATTTCATTGCATTCTTCTCCCTGGTCTTTTTCCTCGGGTCAGTTTTGAGTGTTGCTCAACCGACTCCAGTCCAAGCGCAGACGTTCAATCAACAAATCAACTACCAAGGCAAGCTAACTGCTTCGAGTAGTGTGGCGGTACCAGACGGTGACTACGATATGGAGTTCGCGCTCTACACTGCACCCAGTGGCGGCAGCGCTATCTGGACGGAGTCTCGTACGGTTGCCAACCAAGTGACCGTCACTGACGGGCTCTTCTCCGTCATGCTCGGAGAAGTTGCTACCCTTAGTGGTGTTGATTTTTCTCAGACGCTGTACTTAGGAGTGAATATCGAATCTGATGGCGAGATGACTCCGCGCAAGGTGCTTGGCGCAGTGCCAGCTGCGTTTGAGGCAGGGAATGCAGCGACCTTTGGTAATATCGCCACGACCAGTTTCTTGCGCAGCGACATAGCTGATACAGCGACCAGTTTACTCACGTTCTCTGGCGGATTTATTAGTAGCGCGTCCAGTACCATTAGCGAGCTCACTACCAGCACCACCACTGCCACTACCTTCCTCATTGACGGCGAAAGCTACACCACCCTCAGTGGCGGTGCGTCCGGACTCATCAACAACAGCGGCACCCTCACCGCCAACATCTCAGAAAGCAATTTAAATATTACGGCTGCCCCAACCAACAACTACGTCCTCCAGGCCTCATCAACAGCCGCTGGAGGCTTTGTGTGGGCAGCGACTTCCAGTCTTGGCTTCAGCGAATCACTCTTTACTGACGCCGGCGCCAATACTTACCTGACTTCACTGACTGACAACCTCGGCATCGGCACCGCCTCACCCAACGCCAAGCTGGCAGTAGTGGGAAATATAAATATCGCCGACCCAACCAGCGGTCTGTCGTTCATGGGCACGCGGTTCCTCTACGCTTCGACTACGAATGATTCCATTGCCTTTGGAGAAAATGCGGGAGCAGCTTTCAACTCGAATGCACTTTACAACGTAGCGCTTGGTTTTGGGGCCGGACAAAATGCGAGCACATCTGATAATAATAACTACATTGGAAGGGATGCCGGACAGTACAACACTGGTTCCGGTAACAATTCCCTTGGCTTTTCTGCCGGACAGTACAACACTGGTTCCGGCAACAACCTCTTTGGAGCTTTTGCCGGTAATAGTAATACCGGCTCAGAAAACAATTTCTTCGGCTCATTTTCTGGCTTTTACAACACCGGCTCACACTCAGAATTCATTGGTTATCAAACGGGAGGGCGAATGTCAGCGACAAATACGGTTGCAATCGGAAGCCTTGCTCTTAGGGGAGGTGGCGGTGGTGTCTTTAGCGGCCTCAACGCCACCACCGAAAACAACACCGTCATCGGCTACGGCGCCGGATACAACGTCCTGACTGGCGGAGACAACAACCTCCTCCTGGGCTACCTAGCCGCCGACAACCTCACCACCGGCGCCAACAACATTGTCCTGGGGTACGACATCGACGTCCAAAGTGCCACGCAGTCAAACACGTTGAACGTTGGTAACCTCCTATTTGGAACGGGGATTGATGGCACCGGGACGACACTATCCAGTGGCAACATCGGCATCGGTACGAGTACTCCTTCAAGCAAACTAACCGTCGCCGGCAGCGGGTACTTCGGCGGAGCCTTGCGGAATACTGGCTCCGTGCAGTTTGATAGCCTCACCAGCGGCCTGCTCTTTGCT
>Ga0136601_1000324_pt1 | contig 21584 bp, 28 predicted proteins | sample AntRauMFilla2699_FD_181020 | JGI IMG/M metagenome (GOLD analysis project Ga0136601, IMG submission 181020) | Saline lake microbial communities from Rauer Islands, Antarctica - Metagenome Filla 2 #699 | ecosystem: Environmental > Aquatic > Non-marine Saline and Alkaline > Saline | place...
TCCGCTTTCATGGCGGATATTTTAATTTATTATGAACACACAACTGGAACAGACGTCAGACGTAATGGAGGCTTTACTCGAAAATGTTGAATCATTTCGACGAATCGAGCGCGGCGATATTGTTGAAGGTAATGTTATTGCCTTTGACGGAACTCGCGTATACGTAGACCTTGCTCCATATGGAACAGGACTTATCTTTGGGCGAGAATTCGTTCACGCTAAAGATATACTTAAAAATACAAGCATAGGTGATACCGTAAAAGGTAAAGTAGTGGAGAAAGAAAATGAAGATGGCTACATCGAGCTATCACTACAAGAAGCAAAACAAGCTCTTATCTGGAAAGAAGCAGACGAGGCTATGAAGAGCAAAACTGAGCTTGTGCTGACTGTAAAGGAGGCTAACAAAGGTGGACTATTGCTGGACTGGCAAGGTATTCTTGGATTCCTACCAGCCTCACAGCTGTCGAGTGAGAATTATCCCCGTGTAGAAGACGGAGATAAAGACCTTATTTTGGATGAATTGAAAAAAATGGTTGATGGGAAACTAAAAGTAACCATCATCGGTGTTAATCCAAAAGAGGGTAAAATGATCTTCTCTGAAAAAGGACGTGATAAGGAAGAGCGCGCAGAAATCATCACCAAATATTCTATCGGTGATGAAGTTGCCTGTGAAGTAACTGGAGCTACTGATTTCGGTGTATTCTTGAAACTAGAAGATGGGCTAGAAGGATTAGTTCACATTTCTGAATTAGACTGGGCTCTTGTTGAAGATCCACGCAAATTGTACAAAATTGGCGAGGATGTCAAAGCAAAAGTTATTGAAATCAAGGACGGAAAGATTTCTTTATCTATCAAAGCTTTGAAAACCAACCCATGGAAAGAAGCCGTTGGTAAATACACAGCAGGACAAGAAGTAACCGGTGTTGTTATTAAACATAACAAACACGGCGCTCTTGTTTCTATTGAGGAAGGTGTTGCAGGATTGGTACACGTTTCAGATTTCGAATCAGAAACTGATCTACGTGAGAAACTAGAGCTTGGTAAAACCTACCCATTCGCTATTAATGTGTTTGAGCCAGAACAACAAAAAATGACATTGAGTTTTGCAAATGAAGAGTAGATAGACTTTCATTTCTAGTGTAAAAACACCCGTGAGGGTGTTTTTTGTTTAAATTAATTTTGCTACTATAGTATATCTTATGCATTTACTATATTCATCGCCTTTTCTCTACCTTTTGTGACAATCAATTTAATGGCTTCTTTAACCTTTGGTATTAGAGATTCAACTAACTCTAATTCTTCTTTTTCAAAGTTGCCTAATACATTTGGCTTTACTACACGCCCTCCTTCTAATTCTTTTGAAATACCAATACGTAACCGTATAAATTTTGGTGTACCCAAATGTTGTTCAATAGACCTTATACCATTATGCCCTCCTGAGCCTCTATTAAATGACATCTTCATGCTTCCCAAGGGTAAATCAATATCATCATATATCACGAGCATATAATTAGGTGATACGTTATGCTTATCGAGTGCGTACTGTGCTGAAATACCAGAGTTATTCATCATCGTATGAGGCTTCACATACTCTACCACGCCGCCATTGACCACAGAGCGCGCACAATCAGCCTGCGCGTACTTATTATGACTCCATACCAATGAATCACTTAGTAATGAGTCTAACACGATCCAGCCGGCATTATGACGTGTTGTAGCATATTTGGCACCGATATTACCTAGTGCAATTACCACTAAATCTAGCTCTGATTGTGAATCACTTGCATCTTCCTTCTTCTTTTTCTTACCAAAAAATAACATGTACCTATACTACCAAAAACACCCCGCCAAAGCGAGGTGTTTTATGGAAAAAATCATTTCTTAATACTAACTATTCATCAATGTTAACAATTGATGACCAGATCGGTAACACCTCAGCATCGGCAGAATCTCCTGTAATCATATTGTCATAGGTTACCTCCCGTAAACCGATTAGAAATGTACTATCATCATTTGGAGACGACATTAGAGTATCTACTTGGGCATCGTCCACAAGTACTGATACTGTTACTTCGTTACCTTCTTGCAATTCAATCTCGGCATCAAAGTTTACTCTCATCTCTCTCTCACCTACCTGTGACCCAGCCACAGTTGAGAAATTATTTGTGGTATCTTCTATCAAGCCACTGTCAACATTTCTAAGAGTCAGGCTTTCAAACTGTTGATTACCAGCTGTTGCTAGATATTCAAATGAAAAGTCTGTCAATTCAACATCGAAGCTACACTCATTTTCTATATACCAACGACCAATCTCTCGATCGTCACCTTCCTCGAGATACATGTATGGGTAATTTCTAGGGTAGCTATTCGTGTATCCTTCATCTATCTCAATACATGCTGATAAATGTGTATTTGCATTATTTACTTGTTGTACCGTAGAGCTCATCATGCTACTTTGATTCTGAGGCGTAAATGTTCCACCACAACTCTCAACTTCGTAGTTATGATCTGTAAAATAACGCCATACTAGCTGTTGCGGTGATTTCCAGTCCTGATCTCCCTGCCCAGGTTTATACCAAGATGACCAGTCACCATTAAACCACTGAATTCTATAGCGTTCAATTTCTGGATGATCACTTGCTGTGACACTATTAGTATTCCAGTAACGACCGCGATCAGGTGTAAATCGTTCAACCATAGTTGTACTACATGCTAATTGCGATGTGAGTCCAGTCTGAGCTTCTTCTACTAAGAGAGCCGACTGCACTTGCACATCAGCTACACCCGTTACAGCAAGACCTTCGCTGCGCTGTAGGCGCTGTACCGCTGCACGGGTTCCTCGTCCATAATTTCCATCAATACGCCCTGTGTATAATCCTAGATTCTTTAGTTCTTGCTGTAGTTCTACTACACGCTCCCCTCGATCACCTCGTTCAAGCTCGGACACATCAGTGCGAGCTGCAACCTGAGAATTAATGCGTGCATTCTGCACCGAACGAGAAGCTGATAATGCCTGCGCAGAAAGCGAATCTTGTACTTGATTCAACTGCGATTGCAGACTACTGATTTGATCCTTCACACCCTTGAAAAAGAACGCTTCTGATTGCAGTGGTAGAATCATACCAACAATCAATAGCGAACTCACGATAAGTGCTGTTACTTTTTTATGTGTAATTTGCATAGTATATATATTACTTACTAATGAATATAGTTATTGTAGCAAAACAAAAAGCCCTACGCTAGGCTTTTGTGGATAACATTCTTGTAGAGAGTAAAACATTAATAACTTATTGTTTTGCTCTATGACCTATCAAGCATTCAATTGAGATGCTCGATCAGGTTTTTGACCTAGTTTAACGTTACTAGATAACGTGTTCACATTTGATGACTGTAGAACAATAGTCCAATTCACTATAGAGTGAAGTATCGCCAATACCCAATGTTGGGCATGATGTATTCAGTTCCACGACCAGCTTCCGCTAGCCGTGCCTTGTTACGACTTAGTCCCTGTTACCAATTTCACCTTAGGCCACGCTAATGCGCAGACTTCGGGTGCCACCGGCTCCCTTGACTTGACGGGCGGTGAGTACAAGACTCGAGAACGTATTCACCGTGGTGTGCTGACCCACGATTACTAGCGATTCCGACTTCATGAGGTCGAGTTGCAGACCTCAATCCGAACTAAGGATGGTTTTAGAGGATTGGCTGAGCGTTACCGCATCGCTACCTGTTGTACCACCCATTGTATCACGTGTGTAGCCCAAGGCATCAAGGGACATGCTGACCTGGCGTCGTCCTCACCTTCCTCCCCCCTCTGTATTCACGAAGTTTACACTTCGCACCCACAGAGGGGGCAGTCTCGCATGACATATAAAACATACGATGAGGGTCGCGCTCGTTAACCGACTTAACGGTACAGTTCAAACCACGAGCTGACGACGGCCATGCATCACCTGTTCAAGTGTCCGAAGAAGGGTTTTCTTTCGAAAACCTGTCACTTGAATTTCTAGCCTTGGTAAGGTTCTTCGCTTATCGTCGAATTAAACCACATGATCCACCGCTTGTGCGAGTCCCCGTCTATTCCTTTGAGTTTTAGCCTTGCGGCCGTAGTTCCCAGGCGGCAGACTTAACGCGTTAGCTACGCCTCACAGAGGGTCGATACTCCGCAAGGCTAGTCTGCATCGTTTAGGCCCTGGACTACTGGGGTATCTAATCCCATTCGCTACCCAGGGTTTCGTGCATGAGTGTCAGAAATGAGCCAGTATAGTGCCTTCGCCTTTGGTGTTCCCCATAATATCAACGGATTTCACCCCTACACTATGAGTTCCCTATACCTCTCTCACTCTCAAGTCATGCCGTTTCAAAGGCCTTCCCGGTGTTAAGCACCGGTCTTTAACCTCTGACTAACATGACCACCTACGCACCCTTTACGCCCAATAATTCCGGATAACGCTTGAGGCTCTCGTATTACCGCTCCTGCTGGCACGAGATTAGGAGCCCCTTATTCATACGCTAACGTCAATAATTTCCTCACGTATAAAAGATGTTTACATACCGAAGTACTTCATCCATCACGCGGCGTCGCTCCGTCACACTTTCGTGCATTGCGGAAGATTCTCGACTGCAGCCTCCCGTAGGAGTTTGGACCGTGTCGCAGTTCCAATGGTGGGGGTCAGGCTCTCACCTCCCCTAGGCGTCATAGCCTTGGTGCGCATTTACCGCACCAACTAGCTGATACCGAGCAGGCCGTTCCAGAAGCGAAAAATCATTTACTCTTGCGAGACTATCAGGTATTAATCCACCTTTCGATGGGCTATTCCTGTCTTCTGGGTACGTACCCACTTGTTACTACCCCGTTTGCCACTGCCCCGAAGGGCCGTTTGACTTGCATGCCTTATCCACGCCGCCAGCGTTCATCCTGAGCTAGGATCAAACTCTAAAAATAAACTAGGATTCCAAAATGGAATACCAAGTTTCATAGAGCAAAACAATAAATCAATACTGTTCTGTCTAAAAGAATGTTGGCTATCTACAGAACATATGCATGTATGTTTTGTAGATAGTATTAAATTTACAAAGTTCTAGCGTCTATCGAGAAACAAAAAAGCATCTCGATAATAAAGACGCTCAATAAAAGAATTAGTTCGATGATTAGTTGTTTCTTAGGTAATCATAATTCCTCTGATGAACGTCTTTAATTTGTAACGCATTGCAGTATAACGAATGCCTACACCTTTTGCAAGGCCCCTCTAGTATACTGATTTAATTTATTTATGCAAGTATTTTTGCGACTCTGATTCAGCTTCGTCATCGACGATAATTGTCTCTACATCATCTGCTCCCGTAGCTCGTCGGATATATGATTTTAGCTTACGAGACAATGCTACCATTGCTATTAATATAGCTAATAGCGGTACATGAATCACTGCCAATATCCAGAAAAATACTCGCGCAATAAGTGAGGAATCACCTATCACGCCATATCCGATAAGACCTAAAAGAACAGTGACCCCGACACCGATAATAATACTCACTACCATAAACGCAAGTGCGGGACCAACAGCTGTATCGACGCCAAACCCGACAGGGTCTGATGCGCCGTCTCGAACATTTTTATACATGGAGAATACTTTGAATATCATAGTGCTAGTATAGATGATACCACAGCTCCAGGCAATATTTCAAATGGAACAGTATACCGTTGTATTCCTGCACCATAGGATGCTATCTGATAAGGTAAGAATATAAATTCTATACCATCGTCGTGGATAATAAACCGTTCAAAATTGTCATACGCTGGCATTAAACCTTCATCGAGCCACATACTTTGAATCATAGATTTTGCGACTTCATTACGAATATGGGTCTTAATAACACGCGCTAATTTTTCTAATTGATCCGATGCAACCACATAATTAATAGTGACCAATGAATCATCAATGACAGTGAACGTGTGGATGTCTGTTTGTCCATGCGTCCCGCCCTGGAATATATATGTATTCAATTCGTATGTATCAGCATATTTAGATTGGTGAACGTTGTACACCATAGAAAGTTCAGATGGATATAATTGATCTTTCTGTACGGAAAGCAACCCCCTCATAAATTCATCGTTAACCTGATTAATATACTGCTCTATAGCCAATCGTGCTTCTGAATTTCTTGGCTGTGGGTACATAATATTTATAGTATAGCCTTCACTTGATTCACGTATTGCTTTTTCTGCATAAGTAATACTCTCTTTCTCTGTCTGCAATTTGTCTGGCACCTTTCGATATTTCTCGGTAACAAAATAAGCGGCAACGACCACGGCTGCCACTGCAATAATAAGCACGACTACATAATAATTTTTCGTCCGTGTGTTCATGCGTACAGTATAGCAAATATATGTACGAACCAATATTACTTTTAATGTATGGGTCTAACAGAATATGGGCGTAAACGACGAAGCGCTTTACCTTGCTTTTTATAATCAGGCTGCGTACGTGAAACAAGTCGCCAATAATTTCTACCGTGGTTCATTTCAGCTACATGACATAATTCGTGCACGATAAGATAATCTTGTAACTCCTCGGGCAAATATAGAATTCGATAATTAAAATTTAAATTTTTCTTTGATGAACAACTCCCCCATCGCGTTTTTTGATCTCGTATTGCTATACGTTTGTATGAAAAATTATAATAGCTATTCCAGTACTCAAGCTTCTCATATACAAGTCTTCGCGCACGCTCACGTTCAAGCTTTACACTTTTTGAGAGCTTTTTTTGCTTGTGACGCTTTGTTGCCGTACTACCTAATCTATTGATGATTACTTTAAGTATGCTCATTATGACAAGTATACACCAAAAAGCGTGGCTCGTTTATTTATATAATTCACAAAATAAAAAACCGTACACATAGTACGGCTTTTTATCTCAAAAATCTATTGAACTTCGTTTATCTTAATATTTGCTTCTGCTCGTAATTCTTGAGCTTTTTGTTGCAATATTACACCAACCTGCTGTTCTGCTAAACTAGACGCAATCTGTTCCTGCACCTCTTCATAAGCTGGAACTTCAACATCTTCTCCTTGCCCTGCAGCTAGTTGATCATAATATGCGCGCACGTCTTCTTCTGGTACTGCGATATTAGACTCAGCCTGTAGACTCGTTACGTATTTTTGCAATAATAAATCTTCCATCAATGAATCTCGCAATTGATCCATAGTCATTCCATACTGTTCTAATGTTGTATCGAAGGAAACTTCTGACTGTTGCGCTGCAAATTCTTGTTGAATACTAGCAAGCTCATTATCAACCTCACTCTCACTTACAGATAAGCCTTGTGACTCTGCATCCTGCAACCACAGTTTTTGATTAACCAGTTGTTCCAGCAATGCTCCCTGTTGCGCATCATCCAGCGCACCACCTGCTACTAATGCAAATTGTTGTGCAATCATGTCATATTCTGACTGCGTAACCTCTTCTCCGTTTACAACAGCGAGAGTATCCGCGTTTGTTGATGACACACGTGTGATGATGAACCATACGACAACCGCAATAACTGCCAAGGCTAATATGGTAAGTACTACTTTAGCTACTAATGGATTATTAATAAATGACTTAATACCTGACTTTTTTTGTGTTTTTTCTGACATGATAGCAGTGTAACATATCACTATAACCGAACAAGTGATATAATGTTGAATACTTTGTTAATAACTTAATATTCACGCAACAAAAAAACCGCAGAAGCGGTTTTTTTTGTTTATAAATTGCAGATTATGCTTTTGATACGCTTGATGCTGCTGGGCCCTTTGGACCGTCAACAACTTCAAATGTAACAGCGTCACCTTCTGCAAGTAGGTCATAGGCCTCGTCTAGAACATCTTTTGCGTGGAAGAAAAGATCTTTATCTTCTCCTTCACGAGTGATGAATCCAAAACCACGGTCTGTAACCAATCGTGCGATTGTTCCTGTTTCCATAGATTGTACGTTATGTCGTCTGCGATGCAAACTCTCTTCTAATACCATCCTTAATTACTCGCAGCCGACCGCCAAGGAGCAATAATGATGTATCCACAATTATAACATACTATTTTAAAAAAAGATACTATTCTGTCGTCGTTCCTTCAAAACAAGGCTCACTCTCCACTGCTTCGGCTTTTGTTGCGCGTACGGTTCCATCAGCATGATGCGCAGGTGCATAGATAGTATATAACTTTAGTGGCTCATTGTCTGAGACATTGATCACATTATGTTTGGCTCCCGCCGGTACAATAATGGCATCATCTGCACTCACATGATATTCAGTTTCATTAATTACTACTTTTCCAACTCCAGATTCAAATCTGAAAAATTGATCATTTTCAGTATGAACTTCTGAGCCAATGTCTTCTTTAGGCTTCAACGTCATCAAGACTAACTGCATGTTTTGACCTGTGTATAACACATGGCGAAAATCATCATTCTCTATGGTATCTTTTTCAATGTTTGTGTAATATCCTTTTTTCATATAAACATAGTATAACACAAAATACTCCGCATCCTTGAGAGGATGCGGAGTATTTAAATGGAATATGTGTCGTTACGCTTTACACAAAGGTAAATGCAGCTCCTTGTTTCCCTGCTCGTCCAGTACGGCCGATTCGGTGAATGTAGGTATCATATGTTTGTGGTACCTCGTAATTAATCACATGAGTAACATCAGGTACATCAAGTCCACGTGCTGCAACATCAGTCGCAACTAGTACATGTAAATGATTTTTCTTGAATTTATCTAGCGTACGTACGCGTTCTCGGTGACGCTTATCACCATGAAGCGCACCTGCATTAAGCCCACGTTTACTCAGCTCATCAGCCAGTCCCTGAACCGCGCGTTTTGTTTCTGCAAATACTACTGTTTTACGTACTTCGTCTTTTGTTAACAACATGTGTAACATATCAATTTTTTGTCCTCCTTTGGCTACACGAATGATGTCTTGGTTAACATGTTTTGACGTATCTGTCTTTTTCACCATGATACGTTGTGGATCATCTAGGAATCGCTTCATGAGACCCTCAACATTCTTAGCCATGGTTGCACTAAAGAAATATTTTTGTGAATCTGCAGGAATTTTTTCCAACACTTCCGTAATTTCTTTTACAAATCCCATATCAAGCATACGATCGGCTTCATCTAGTACCATGTGTGAAATAGCTCCAAGATCAATCAAGCCACGACGAATCATGTCTTGTGTACGCCCTGGAGTACCGATGATAATAGAAACACCTCTTTTAAGATGACTGATTTGTGGCCCCATAGGCGCACCTCCAACTAATGCAACTGAGAAGATTCTCATATCGCGTGTTACAAAGTCACTTAATTCCTTCTGGATTTGAAGCGCTAGTTCTCGTGTCGGTGCAAGAATTAATGCCTGCTGTTTTCGGTTGTTAATAATAGCGTTTAATATTGGCAATAGAAATGCAGCTGTCTTTCCTGTACCTGTATCTGCAATTCCCAACATATCTTTACCTGCAAGCATGGCTGGAATAGCCTGGTCTTGTATAGGTGTTGGATATATATATCCACGTTTTGCAATAGATTGCGTCACTTCGTCATTAAAACCAAAATCAGTAAAAGTATTCTTTGGTTCATATACTTTTTGTTCAGCAATAGGCTCTGCTTTATTAATAAAGCGATTTATGTCGATGCGTTCAGCATTACTGCGACGCCCTCCTCCTCTGCGGCGTGAGCCACCTGACGTTGGACGACGACTGCTAGATCCACGTCCTCGACGTGGAGTAAATTTTTTGTTTGTATTCATAATAGAATCACCTCATAAGAGGCGTGAAATAGATTATTTCGTATAATAATATCAACGTTTCGGAGAAATTACGCTGATAGTTCTGAATAACTATACGAGTTCTCTACTACGATTGATGAGGTGTATCATATAGCACCTTTATTCTTTTGTCAAGTTCCCGTGCTGTATTAACTTCTCTTTGCCTGCTCGGGTAAGTTTCTTTATGCGATGCTCTTCCTTGCTAGCACTCGACCTATCAGAAAAACACTCGTGGTATACGAGTGTTACTGGACGACGCTGTGCAGTATAGCGAGCACCGCCATCTTGATCTCCGTTATGTTCATTCATTCGTCTTTCTACATCAGTAGTTATTCCTGTATATAATGTCTCATCACTACAGCGTACTATATATACGCTGTACATTATTTCATCTTTAACGCCTGCGAAAATCCACGAAATGACAAGTATGCCAACAGTGCAGCAACTACCCATGAAAGCCATGTTGGCACCATTAAATCGTTAATAACCAAAGGCCATCCGAGCCCCGCGCGTAGCGCATGTAGCACGGCAACAGCTAGAAATAAAATTGCTGCAGTAATGTAATATCCTCGTTTCATAATAGTTAAATATATTATATCTAATAAGTCCTTTCAGTATACCATACTGTGCAAGACACTCTTCGCATCACCTGTGTAGATAACTCACCTATGTATTTTTGCTCGAATTCTGCACTGGCATAACAAATATAGCAATGACATACAACACGACACCGGGGAATATACCAGTTAGAACTAGCAATATAATAAACAACAATCGTAATGCAGTGGAATCAATTTTCAAATATTCACCTAGACCACCAATAACTCCCTTCCATACACGGTTTTCTGTACTTCTATATAATGTCTTCATATTTTTATAATTCTTCTAATTTAATAATTACTTGATCTAGCTTGCTAAGTATTGCTTCATTACATCTATTTTCACGTAGCGATTCATACACAGCACGATAAAACCATTGCGTTTGTTCTTTGGTTCCACCAAAACGATTCCAAATCGCCTCCCCGATTTTCTTATGATCTTCTACAGTAGACAAGGCATTATGCATTTTATCTGCTGCAATAATGTACAAGGACTCTGTGGGCGCATGGGCGATATGAGCAATATATGAATCTTTACGCTTTTTCCATGATTCTGATTTCGCAACTTTCTCGGTACAGCCATCAATAATATCTAGAACATGTGTACCAAATTCATTCATTATTACACGACTAGAGAATCCTTCTTTATCTATATCTTCTAGAATATCATGGAATAGTGCTCCAATAATGATATCTTCGTCATCCGTATATTCTGACACGATAGATGCTACGGCGAATGGATGTGAGATGTAAGGAATATCACCATCTTTTCTATAATGACCATCGTGAGCACGAGTGGCGAATTGGATGGCGTGATGGAGGCGTGGGGTTATGTTCATAATGAAATTTCAATAATCTTATCATCACCATCTAATGGTTTTCCCCTCCCATCAGTATTACTTGTCGTGATATATAACGAACCGTTATCTAGACTTGGCACGACAGCACGCAAGCGTCCATATTTCTCACGGAAATACATACGAACGTTATCTACACTATTGTTTCCAGTCTTATCAACAGCATACAACGCTTGCCCGCGTAAACCGCCCCAGTAAAATGTGCCGTCTACAAATGCAAGACTGGCTGGCGCCCACGTATCATCAGGCCCCGAGTGTACGACGGGCGTGATCATATCTTCTGCCTCCTCGTCACCCTCGATTATAGGCCACCCATAATTCCCACCTTCAATAATTTTATTTAACTCATCAAAACCAGACTTCACACCAGAGCGCCCATGTTCACTGGACCATAGCTGACCCTCGTCATCCCATGCCAAACCCTGTGGGTTACGATGTCCGAATGAGTACACTGCACTATCGAAAGGATTATCTTGTGGAATTGAGCCATCTAGATTGAGGCGCAAAATCTTCCCAGCCAGCGAATCTTTGTCTTGAGCCATATCACCTTCACCAGCATCTCCGGTCGTGACATAAAGCTTAGCATCGGGTCCAATGGCTAATTGACCCCCGTCATGGTAACGTGCGCCTGGTATAGCATCTATAATGATTTTCTCTTGGTCAAGCACACCTTCCATAAACCTATATTGCATAACCCTATTTCGTACACCTATATCAGTCTCATGAGTCACGTATAAATATATCAATCTATTTGTTTCAAAACTTGGATGTGTTACTACGCCAAGCAAACCTCCTTCGCCTGTTGACTCTACATCTGGAACAGAAATACGAGTAACAGAACCGTCAGTCGGAATGTGTAATAGATTTCCTGTACGCTCTGTTGCTAGTATCGTACCATCATGAAGTGGCTCCACAGCCCACGGTACGGACAATTGAGATGCACGCACGATCACCTCATCTTTAATCGATACGTCACCATCAGAGGTAATATTTTCAATAGATGTATCCGTTGGTGCAAATACAGTACGCGTAATTGTATCTCCAAATAGCAAAATAACGACACCTATTAAGACTAACTTTACGAGAATAATATAACCGATAACTTTTTTGCTCATATGTATAGTATAACCTATGTTTTAAGGAAAAAAAATCCGTTGCCTAACTACATGCTCTCGCATGTCTATATATTCAAAACAAAAATAGAAACCTGCAGAACAGTTGCAAAGCCAACCCATAATGCATACGGAATATTTATGAAAGTAACCCATTTAGCATAAGGGTATATTGCAGCCATTGACCAAATTAACGTACCGAGAACAAGAAGTATGTCAATAGTAGCCAACCATAAACTACTTAATCCAAATTGAATTGGTGTAAACAAAAAATTAAAAAGCAGGTTTAATGCAAAAGGAAGTAAGACAACCCAAGATATTTTCTTCTTATAGTATAGATACGCTACATAGCCGAATGATATAGCTATCAAAATATATAATATTGTCCATACAGGACCAAAAAGCCACGCTGGTGGAGCAAATGATGGCTGTATCCATTCCATATATTGTGATGCATTTTCCATACGTTAATTGTAGCATACGTTGACATTAAAAAGAAAAAAGATATAAAAGTGGTAACCAAAAAAACACAATTATGAACTTTCAAAATTTACTAGACGGACAACATTCAATCACCTTTAATGTTGCCCTAAAAAACGGAAAATCTTTTGAGTATACTTTTTACTCAAAGGGAGAAATGCGGAAGCGGACCAATGGACCCTTTATGTTTAAGAATGTTTCAATGCAAGAACTTAACCGTATTCATACGGCTGTAATAAAGGAAGAATCAATCCCAGAAAATTTTCCGTTCCCAACAGAATGGGAAAAATACTGGGAGGAAAAGACTCAAATCGTTTCTGAAGAAATTTTGAAATTAGCTAAAGAGTAGCTCATTCATCATACTGTTCAGTAAGTCGCATACTAATGTTGTTATGCGACTTTTTTACTGTATTTTTATTCCCGCACGTACACCATCACCCTCAAAAATTCCTTCAACTTTTCTTACTGACTTTTTAATACATAACAAATAACTATTTTCTCGTGGAAACGGAAACAGTGATGTCTTCCAAGTTGTATTACCAATAGTTGCTACTACAGGAATAAAGCCCCTGTTCGTGAGAGGTGCGTATTTTTGTATTTCGCCCTTCGTCTCGCCGTCTACAAATATAAAATGTAGGGGATTTGCTCCGGGGTATATCCAGACTTTTCTATGTATAATAAATTTCTTTTCTCTCATACAAGATACAATATTTTTTACTATTTTTATTCGGTTATAGTATTCAAAATTTCAGTAAGCCCTTTATATTTTTTAGAAGAAAATGGAAATACTGGATATGGTTCTACCTGTTCTTTTATATCGATCATCCGATGATGAAATTCAGACTGATTGAGCTTATCAATTTTTGACAATGCAATAATGAATTTTTTTCCGCTGTGTTTCAGTTTTTCAAACATTTCGGTATCTTTATCAGTCATTCCGATGTCGCCATTTATAATTAATACAATCACCTTTGGATCAAACGACTCACTGAAAAGGTACGACTCGATAAGTTTACCAATTTTTGTACGTCCTAATCCATGGACACGCGCAAAACCATAACCCGGCAAATCAATAAAGTACATCGATTCATTTGCAAGGAATAGATTAATTTCTTGCGTGCGCCCTGGAAATGAGCTCGTTCGAGCAATAGTACTATTGGTCAAAACGTTTATAAGACTTGATTTTCCCACGTTAGAACGACCAATAAACGCAATTTGCGGAGTATCGTCTAATAATAATGCCTCACCCTCGACATCAACTATTCCCTTTACATATTGTATTGAAGATATATTCATATAACTTTGCGGAGTATAGCACAGACAAGCTGTACTGGATATAATCATCAACCCTTGTGTTCTCGCCTACCTATCATTGAAATATACAAATTCTCGACTTTGGTTCGCGCCCACGGTGTCGTACGAAGAAATTTCAGACTAGATGAAATACTTGGATTTTCTTGAAAGCACCTTATATTAATATAGGTGCCAAGTTTTTCCCAGCCGTAATCATCCACGAGTTCATCAAGGATTATTTTCAGTGTTTTTTTGTGGAGGGGGTTATTAGACATGTTCATTAGATAGTAAATGGTACCTTGTTTTTACTATCAATACAACAATATGCAACAAAAATACACGCAAGGAAAGTCAAATATTTTATACCTTATTTAAAATATTAAGCTGATCTTGAGTAGCTTTATCTAATACGCGCTTAAAAACCTTCTTTTTTTCACGCGAAGATGCTGTTCTAATAAAACGAGAAAATTCGGTAGTTTTTTTACTTTGTTGTTTTGAGAAAAAATTACTAAACATATAAACTAAATCAAGCTTTTTAATATATCTCTATCATACTTCTCGAGTATGTAATTGTCAATCTTGTCAACGTTCTCCTTATAAATACGATCTGAGCCATCTGTATTTTTTATAAGTAAGTCAACTTGTATCTCTTTACCGATTTTTGTATCATTATATTTACGACCTCTCTAGCTAAAAAATACTTCTCTATAAAGTCCTCTTTGGTTATTCTTCTCCCCTCCTTATTTTCTCTCTCTTGGACAAATTTCCATGCCTGAATAGGATCTTGGTATACATATAAAATCTGCACAAACCTCTTACGTGAGGGTTTTAATGACCTCTTGATATTTTTTCTAGCAATATCTATATTCGAAAAAGTACCATCAAAAACAAAACTTTGTTTTTTCTTAAGCGCTGCATCATGAACAGCATCTGAAAGAATAGACACTGCTGGTTGAAATAAATGTGAATTACTTCCGTTGTACCCACAGGAAATAAATTCCTTTCTAAATTCGTCTGGATCTATTCTCATAACTCTTTGCCCGCCTGAAGTCTTCTGAAAATCCTCCAAAAGTCGTACAGATGATTCTGTTTTTCCTGCGCCTGGAGACCCGGCCATAAATACAGAAACGGGTAATTCTTCTACTTCATATTGCCCTGTAAATTCTGCAGCAAAAGATTTTTTTATAAATCGAGCATACTCTATTGCTTTTTGCGTTATAGTCTCTGGATGAGATTTTTCATGTAATTCTTTTGACATATTATCTTAATTCAATTTCTTCACTCTTATTATTATATCTGTAATTTAGAATACTTCCATTTACGATCATTTCGATCGCCGTTTCAATAATTTTAAGTGTTTTTTTTATAGTGGGTCGTTTGATATATTCATTAGATAGCAAATAGTACCTTGTTTATCTATTAAAGACAATTTTATATTTTGTTTTTTTGAAAAACAAACAAATGTTCATGCATGATTAACAAGAAATTTGCTTCTTTTGACTTATTAACCCAAAAACCTGTCGCCTTGCAATTAAATTGCCTTTTTATAATATCTTCTTTTAAGTCAAATCCTGTGTCAAGAAATTTTTGCATAACTTTGTATGCCATTGGCTGGTACATTTTTTTTCGCCTTGTATCACCCATTAAAATTGCGCAAAATTTACCAGGCTTGAGAATTCGGTAAAACTCTTTTGCGACTTGCCCCATCTCATCTGCAAATTTTTCTATGTCATGAATATTTGATAAATCATCTTCTAGCTCACCTTCACTATATTTAATTATATCTGCATACGGAGGATGAGTAAGAATAAACTTCCATTTGTTTTACACCAACATTTTTCTTACTCCTCCCACATTTTTTATAAATAAAGTTTTTATTTTCTTTGTTTATATCTCATCAACGAATGGCCAACTCCAGGCATTCTCTTTGTCAGAGACACCATAATACTTTCTAATAATTCTACGTGATTCCTCAAATCCTTCAGCTTTTCCGCCTAAAAATTCGTTAAAACCGTACTCCAGATCATCCTCACTATCACATTTATCTATACTCCATACAGAACGATATTCAAGAGCATATTCAGTTATTTTTTGCTCAAGTGAATCTCTGATAATTACCTCTAAAAACCCTTTCAGTATTAAATACAATGTCTTTTCGTCAAGATTTTGTAAATTTTCCCAAATCTGAAAAGTTTGACAGGAGTGATCTTCAGAAATTTTTTTCCATTCATCAGGCTTAACTTTAATAAAATCATCTTCTTCTAGCGCATACACTCTATGCATCACCGAAAACGGAAAATAAAAGTTTGGGTGCTCATCTAAATATTTTAAAATTTTTGTTGCTAAAGTCTTTTCTATATCCATACCCCTAATCTTTGATCAAAGTTGTAAATAGATCAAGTGTGGATAAGTTACAACAGACAATATTTCCCTTTCCCCAAGAAAATTAGATAATTCTTATCACGTAAAATTTGTAGTTGTTGACGAATTTTTGCTTTAATGTTTTTATTATCAGGGTGAAGTTTTTTCAAATCTTTTTCAAAAATATACACGTCATCCAGAACAAATTCGTCCTTATTAATCTCATCTATGCAATTCATAATATCTAAGATCCAACCTCTAGCATTATGTTTTGTAATGTTCTTCAAAAATGCAGTTTTCTGCCACTTATCTAAAACGTCTTTTTTTGAGATCTCTCTTCCGTCTTCAATGTAAAAAATATGTCCAGCTTTTGGTATTTTTGAAAATAGAATATTTGAACCAACCCAACCTGCGCGACGAGCTGTTTTTGAAAGCGGTTTTCGTTTTTCAATAATCGCAGACACAAAAAAATGTTTTGGTATCACAAAAAAACTATCGACATTAAAAGACTCTACATATCCCATAAAGAAAAAATGTGGTTTTTCGGTGTAATTTATTCTTTCTATCATTTTCGAATATGCTCCAGCAGAAACTTTCTTACCAATCCTTCCTTTCTTTGATTTCAGTTCAAAATCTTCAGTGCATTTTTTACAATAAAAATCAGCAACGGGCTTGTTGTTGTCATAGTTATGTATCTTACCACCACAATGTGGACAAAAAATATTTTCTTCTGTCCAGAGCTCAGACAGGACACGAATTTTTTGAGAATTACTCTTGTAGTTTTTTACAAGATTTCTTTCTATAGAAAAATTCATATTATTCTATACTTTTTAAAACTCTCCAGCTCTCAGCATGTCGAGCAACATGATGTGCAAAAATAGGATTTATATCAAAATGATTTTTAATCTCTTGAGTTATTTCATCCTTGGTCATATGTCTATCATACCCTATTTAATGAAAAAATTACACCCTGGAACAAAAATCCCTAGTTTGTCAAAAAAACTTCCAATGAACCAGCGCTATCATCAGTTATTTTTGATTGATTAAACCTGACTACTTTTTGAGGATAACATTGTCAACGCCTGACATATTATAGTGTTTTTCTGGCTTCATTTTTAGAGCGTTCAACCATAAACTGAACTCCTTCTGACATGTTTTCTTCTCTGATTTCAATTTCTGGATGTTTGTTTTTAAACACACGATATACTTCGTCGGCAAATGCTTGCCCCACCATAGGAACTTGCCCAAAATCTAACAAGATAATATCAAACTTTTCCAAACCTTCGAGAATTCTACGCGCTTGCGACCGAGACACATGTATACCACCCGTAGCATACAGACGAACGCGAATTTCTGTTTTATCAAAACCAAAATCACTGTTCTCGCTCAAATTCGTATATTTCTTGAAAAGATCACCAAGGTGTTTTTTGGACACACTGTTAATTTCAAAAATAACTCGAGTACCTCTCTTGATTTTGTGTATTTGCTTGATACTTGGATCGCCTTCAACAACAACCAGCTGAAACCCAAAACTATCCGAGATATATACATCAGCGATGCGTGAGGTAAAGAAAATACCTTCGCCAGAATGAGACTTTGGCATAGTCGTTATTTTCCCTTTCAGTAATTCCCGAATAGCTTCTGTTTCAGAATCAAGCTTGTGTTTTTTCTTGATATTACGAAAAACACCTACTCCAGAATCTTCGATAAGAAACGAGAGTTTTCCATCACGAATAGCGACCTCAACCACAATTATTTTTGATTGTGAATGCTCGATAGCATTATTAAACATCTCGGAAAATGCAAAGGTAAAGATGCTGTGAACATTTTCAGGTAGCTCGCGAATTTTAGGAAACTGGTCTTCAATTTCAGAAAACACTTTATGTTCTTCCAGTTTTTTATTCAAATATCGTTTCTTGAATACATTTGGTAGAATTTCAGGATGACTATTCGCATATTCTTTGGACACATAAAAAGCTGATCGTGTTCGCCCAACTTTTAACACAAGTTTTTCATCTATAAGGTCATTGATAATACGATTAACATATTGTCGCGTCACATCAAAAATCTCCGCAAGCTCTGCTGATGTTACCCTGCCCTTTTCTCTTATTTTTTTATGTATTTTTATTTTGTTATCCATACGTAAACATATTGTAAACTAATCTATATTTAATTGTCAACCTATTGTCAACCTATCCTATTTAATGAAAAAATTACACACTGGAACAAAAATCCCTAGTTTGTCAAAAAAACTTCAAATGAACCTGCGCCACCATCAGTGATTTTTGACTGACTAAATCTGATTCCCTTTTGTGATAAAAACTTTTTTGTAAACTCGCGCAGTACAGGTACGCCATTTGTACTATTATGACCTTTTCCTGTAATCACACGAATATGTGCGTGTCCCTTTTTTAGAATTCGTTCCAGCTCTGCTTTAGCCTCTACTACGGTAAGACCATGCAAATCTACTACTGCTTCTGGAATTTGTTGATATTTATTCATGTTATTCAATCTTTCTATCAAGTCGTTTATAGAGTGAGCCGGTAAAAGTTAATACAACTACACCAATGGCAAATACAACAGCAGGATGCTCGTTAAAAAAAGGTATGTAGGCAATAACTGCTTCAAATCCGTGCACTACTGCCACAACCCCAAATACAACCAAGAATGTAAACAACAATGGATAGCGTCGCAATACACCACGAGTACGCTTTTCCATATAGGTATTTGTGTCTTTGGCAAAATCTTCAACTTTTTTGATTGGATCTGGAATCATATTACTAGTATACCATCAATTCAATCGAAAAAAGCTGTTAAGAATATCTTAGAAAAACATGGCGTACTTTATCGAAAAGAATAGAGCATGCCACCAATTAAATCCTGAGCATAATTATGCTCAGGATTTTTTTACTTCCCAATCTTTACTACTTCACTTACATGAATATCCTCAATAAATTCTTCATCATGAGATACGATAATCATTGCTCCTTGGTATTCATCCAATGCTCGAGCGATAACTGGAAGATGACGGAAATTGATATGGTTTGTCGGTTCATCAAGAACTAAAATCCCTGGCTTTTCTAACATCAACCGCGCGAATGAAACCAATCCTTTTTGTCCTTCAGAGATAGCATGAATGGGTGTCTCCATGATAGCGGAGGTCAATAGAAATCCCGCTGCCACACTACGTAATTCCTGTTCATTTACGACATCCATTACCTCGGCCAATGACTCAAAAACCGTGTGTTCAAAATTAAGCGTTGAAAAGTCTTGCCGATAGTAACCCATACGTACACCGTCAATAAAATGAGCACCTTCGGCTGTACCATTGGCTAGTGCTTCGAGCAAGGTAGTTTTTCCAATACCATTAGGACCAGTCAATCGAATACGGTCACCTTTATACAATGAAACTTTAGCTTTCTGCGATTTTTGTTTCCCTTTCCAATAGTATGGAATACTCGTGATCGAGATAAGCTCTCCCTTCATCTTGTCTTGATGTGGAATAGTAAATGAACGTATCGTTTTATCATCACGCTTCATAGCCACTTTGTTTTCCTCTGCCTCTGCTGCTGATTCGCGCATTTGTTTTGCAACCATTCGTAGACGTCCTCCCTTATTAGCGAATTTGTTAGCCTTATCCTTTTTAGCTTGAATATTTTTCTCCAGTCGTGCATTTTGGCGTCGTTCCTTGTCTACCTGAAGACCAATCTGATCCAGCGCATCATAATACGTTCCAACATATTGATCTAATTTTTTTGTAAATACATCTAGGTAGATAATCCCGTCAACAAAGGCGTTCAAGAATTCAGCATCATGAGAAATAACAATAACGGTATTGCGATACCCGCGCAAGAAATCAGTAAGGTGTTCAATTCCTTCGGTATCAAGGTTATTTGTTGGCTCATCTAACAATAATACCTGTGGTTCCTGAATCAATGCCGATGCTAATAATAGACGCGCTTGCTGACCCCCAGAAAACGTCGACAATGCACGATCATAATCATCAAGCTCTAAATGCACCACATCCAAGGTTCGTTCAATACGCGGATCGAGGTCATATATCTTTTCACCAAACATCGATTGAAAATACTCACGCACAGACAACGTTAATTGATTACGTGGAATTACTTGTCGCGCGATAGCAATGGACGGTTTTGCATGACGAATAATACGTCCATCATCCTGCATCAATTCCCCTGTCAATAATTTAAATAACGTAGTTTTTCCTGCGCCGTTTTGTCCCATCAGCGCAAGTTTTTCACCACGATGAATAGAACAATTGGTTTCTTCCAAAATAGGCGCGCTTTCGTGATAGCCGAAAGATACATCATCAAATTTTATAATAGTTTGTTTAGACACGGCTCATAGATTAGCGTGTTATGTGGTACATGTAAAGGCTACGCCGTTGAATCATCTGAAAAGTGACCTCGTCCGAAATGTCCCCAACGTGCAGTATCGGCATAAATCATTGAGCCTAGCTCAAGTGCGTCATGAATACCTTGCGGTGATAAATCATAGCCTTCTAGCGTGCGTTCGTGCCCGTCAATTATAGCTATAGCCTTTACGGGATCACGCTCACCAATCGCGTAGGCAAGCTTTACCATCACTTCGTCAGCGCTTTCTTTTTTCAATATATCTACAGCAATTTTACGTGCCATGTATGCACCACTGCGATCAACCTTGGTATGGTCTTTACCCGAAAATGCTCCACCACCAACGGGAACACGCGGACCATAGGCATCAACGACAATTTTTCTGCCGGTTAATCCAGCGTCTGCTTCGAACCCGCCAATATCCCAATCTCCTGCCGGGTTGATAATATAGCGATCGGCATTGGGTACAAATTCTTGTGCTAATTCAAGCAATCGATGACGTGGTGCATTTTGAAAACTTGCAACTACGGTTTTTACCGTCCACACCGCACCGTCACGCTCGACCGTTATTTGTGTTTTTCCATCAAAAGGAAATTCATTATATATATGCTGACATAACCCACGAGCTAGTTCATATTCATAGGGCATATGATTCGGTGTATCAGAACACGCATAGCCAATCATTATACCCTGATCTCCTGCTCCA
>Ga0136601_1000325_pt1 | contig 21532 bp, 22 predicted proteins | sample AntRauMFilla2699_FD_181020 | JGI IMG/M metagenome (GOLD analysis project Ga0136601, IMG submission 181020) | Saline lake microbial communities from Rauer Islands, Antarctica - Metagenome Filla 2 #699 | ecosystem: Environmental > Aquatic > Non-marine Saline and Alkaline > Saline | place...
AAGGAGGATGCCGTAGGGAGTACGTGTGACCTGAATTTCGAGTACTCCTCGTTCTGCGGAGCCTCCTCCGATGAGGCGGGTAAGTGCTCCCTCGTCACTAAACTCAGTCATATCAAGTCGGTTCATCGCATCGTCACGTTCAAAGAGCGCCTGTTCAAGGGCGCGAGCCACCTGGGTTTTACCCACTCCTGTTGGCCCGAGGAAGAGAAATGAACCAAGAGGGCGGTTACGAGTACCAATGCCCGCGCGTGCTCGTCTGAGCGCGTTTGCGACTGCACTGAGGGCATCCTCCTGACCAACGACCATCGTTTTTAGTGTGTCTTCAAGGTTCAAGAGTTCTCTTCGTTCTGTTTCGGTCGCCTTGCCAACAGGAACTCCTGTTCGTTCGGTAACAAGTGCTTCTATTTGCAATTCGGTAATCACCGTACGTCCTTCGTGCTGCGCCTCTGAGAGCGCACTTTCAAGAAGATCGAGCGCGTCGTCAGGGAGCGTTGGGCTCGGAAGTACGGTGCGTGCGAGCTCAGCAGTTTTCAGAAGCGCTTGGAACGTAAAGAGAATACGATTCTGGTTGCGCGCCTCTATTATGAGTGCGCGGTAGGAAAGGATATAGACGAGCTCATCCTCGTCGACATACGGAATACGGACTGGTTCAAATCGGAGATGAACGAGAGGGAAGCGGGGGAGAACGGTTGCGTACTCCTCCTCTGTTGCGGTTGCGATTAATTGCAATGCGTCCCCTCTGAGGAACGGGTCAAGAATTTCCGTAACCTGTGCACCGAGCGCTTCAGCATGTATGAGAAAGTCTGCAATATTTTCGATAACCAGAATGACGTTTCCGGCTTTAGCGCTGTCTTTGAGGACCCGTCCGAGTTCGCGCTCAAAGGAGGCTCTGTCGGTATTCACGGTAGTGAGCGCTACGGAATCAAGACGAAACAAATGTCTGCCTTCAAGCACAGGGTTTGCCTTTCCAAGCCTAATACGTTCGGCAAGATGGCCTGTCACTGAGTCACGTACAGAGCCGCGCCCACCGATGAGGAGGGCATTTGACTCCTCTTGTTGCGAGAGGATAACCTCTGTTGCATCCTCAATGTGGCGGGTTGCAAGCGAGGCGTGGTGCGTTGGTCGAACTTCCTCTGCGTAGTGCTTCAGTGCATAGGCGCCTCCGTATGACCAGTCCTTTGCTATCCCTGAGATTTCTCCGAGGTTAATCCGTGACCATGACCGGAGGGACTTCTCTCTTTCGCGGTAGATACGCTCAGTCCAGTCGAGAGCACCGTAGAACGTTTCCTCAGTTACGCCCTGTGTAAAGAAAAAGGACTGAAGCTCGCTTGATTCCTTATATGCAAGTGTCAATATATCAGATATCAAGAGCATCTTTCCGTTTGATTTCAAGGGGAAGCTTTTCTCAAGAAGTATGTTTTGCGAGACAATCCACCCACGTACGTCCTCGATATCTATTCCGAGCCGTGTCGTGAGGAGCTCTGCACGCTCTGAGTTAAACGCAACCTCTGCAAGGTTTTCAGTGTCTCTTTCTTTATAAAGGAGTCGGAGAAGCTCAAAACTGACGCCGTCCTCGCGCTGATAGAGCTCCGTTCGAGAAATAGAGGCCTTCAGACCACCAAAATGTGCGGACAAAGAAAACATATCAAGAGAGAAGAGGGTGAGCCATAGGGCAGAGAAGAAGGAGAGAAGCCCGAGCATTTGAGTAATGTTTTCAGCAAAAAGCGTGATGTAGGCATGTTCGAGCGTTGTGCTCCCGAGGAGGAAGAGCGCAAACAGTACAAAAAGGATGAGGAACATGCCATACACGAGCGCGGTAAGCAATACTCTTCGTACAGACCGAGGGAAGTACTGCTCGAGCGCAAGAGCTGACTCGTTCTCTTCGAGAAGTCTTTCTATGTCGCGTTCGTTAAGGGTGTTGGGATTCATATGCTTTATGTGAAAAGAAAGACAGAGCCATAGTAGATGAGTGCGAGGACAACAAGCGGAAAGAAGATCCAGATAAGGAGATGGAGGGCCATAGCAATGAGAGCGAGCGTGAGAAAGAGGAGGCCGATAGCGATAAGGGTAACTCGAAAGAGAAACCCTACAAATCGCATGAGTATGTTTACGAGGAGTACGGAGAGGACGTCTTCTATGTCAAAACCTTCTTTACGCCTTTCTTGCAAGCGTTTCCATGGTGAAAAAAGTGTCGAGGTAAGAAGGGAAAGGGAGAAAAAGTGAGAAAGAAACCAAATAATATTTGACCACAGGACAATTGTGTCATGTATTCCGCGAGAGTAGTGCCACGTTGTGTACTGAAGAACAAACTGCATACTTCAAGTATATCACTCGTGTTTGTTCTACGTATCCACGGATGGGGACGGTGGTGCACCTCTCTTTGTCGATTTGACTTCAGTCACCATCTGCCGTAGTATGACTCACGTAAGGCTACAGACAGCAGGCAGCGGGAGACATCCGCGGAGGACCTGCCGAAGCAAAGAAGCGCAGTCAAGGGGGCACAAAACCCCGACACTACGAATATCTTTTCTGAGGCCTTTTATAAGGCTTTTTGTTTTATCCTAAAAGGTGGTAGGGCAAAGAGAAAACAGTAACAGAGCATATGGCAATCACACGAGAAAAGAAAGTAGAGGTGAAGAAAACGCTTGGCGACGCACTTACCGGTGCTGAGTCAGTCGTCTTCGTAAGCTTCAAAGGACTCGGAGTGACTGATGCAACAAACATGCGACAGAGTTTGCGCGACAAAGGTATTGGCTACTACGTAGCAAAAAAGACACTGATTAAAAGCGCGCTCGAAGACAAGAAATATGCAGGCGAGCTCCCTCCTCTTGAGGGTGAAATCGCACTTGCATATTCAGAAGACCCAACAACAGCAGCACGAGAAATCCACACGTTTGGAAAAGATCTTGGCGGAAAGGTAAAAATTGTTGGAGGAATCTTTGAGGGAGCGTACCAGGACATGACTGCGATGACAGAAATAGCACTCATTCCATCTCGCGAAACGCTTCTAGCACAGTTTGTAAACATCATTAACTCACCAATTCAAGGCTTTGCCTCAGTTCTAGATCAGATTGCAGAACAGAAGGCGTAGGCTCTTGGATACATTTCAATCATTAAACTAATATTATGGCAGACGAAAAAGAAACAAAAGCAGCAGCTGAAGAGGTAAAGGAAGAAACCCCTGTTGTTGAAGAAAAAGAAGAGAAGAAAGAAGAAAAAAAGAAGGAGAAAAAAGAGGAAGAACAGAAGGAAGAGAAGAAAGAAGAAGCTCCTCTAAAAGAAGAGGTAAAGGAGGAAGCCCAAGCAAAGGCCGGTGCTGATGTAGATGTTCCAAAGGAGTTCAAGGCGCTCGTTGATCAGGTTGAGGGCATGAGCGTACTAGAACTTCACAAGCTTGTTAAATTGCTTGAAGAAAAGTTTGGTGTTTCTGCTCAGGCAGTTGCGGTCGCAGGACCAGCAGAAGCTGGGGCTGATGAAGAACAAAGTAGCTTTGCGGTTGAGCTTACTGCAATTGGAGACCAAAAGATTGCAGTTATCAAGATCGTGAAATCCCTTCTCGGACTCGGCCTTAAGGAAGCAAAGGATCTCGTTGAGAGCGCACCTGCAGTACTTAAGGAAGGTGTGAAGAAAGAAGATGCTGAAGACATGAAAAAGCAAGTCGAAGAAGCAGGAGGAAAGGTCACGCTTAAATAAGCAGAAAGATAGTACGAAATCAAAACCCCCGCTCTCTTTTAGAGAGTGGGGGTTTTGTTCTTCACCCCTTATTTTGATATACTAGCTTGAATATGGATATATTATCACAACTCTTTCGAGGAGCAGCCCGAGTCAAGATTATGAGGTTTTTCTTCTTTAATGAGAATAAGTACTTTACTCTTGAAGAGGTTGCATCTAAAACACGGATGGTAAAAACAACAGCGTCACGTGAGTTGCGCGCAATTGAGAAAATGGGAATGATAAAGCGCAAAGAACACCCTAAAGAGAAAGCAAAAAAACCAGCAAAGGGAAAAGGCACAAAGAAGATACCACGAAAAAAGCGGACAACAGAGTACTCACTCAACCCTCGTTTCATGTATACGGAAACCCTGAAGCAACTCCTCTCACTGCATGACCCTGTCGCTCACCGAGATATTACTGACAAGTTGCGTCGAGCAGGTAAAATCAGACTGCTCGTGGTGACGGGAATCTTTCTTGGGCGTGTCACCGATCGAGTCGATATTCTGATTGTTGGAGACAATATAAAAAGGAAGGAAGTAGATCGAGCGCTCCAACATATAGAAAGTGAGGTGGGCAGAGAGGTTGCCTATGCATATTTCGACACCGAAGATTTTTTATATCGTCTAAATGTGAAGGATCGCTTGGTTCGAGATATCCTCGATTACCCTCACGAACGAATAATCAATAAAATAAACGAGCTTGAATAGCTCGTTTTTTATTTGGAATCTACTATTGCAAGCGCATAAATTACACCGGTAAGTATAACGGTTCCAAGTACGACAAAGGTATAGCGAATATCTATGAAGATAAGCGCAAGTGTTGAAACAATCGGTGCTACGAAAAACGCTGTTGGGCTGAGGGCTCGATAGAGTGCCACTACGCCTGACTCAGAAGGTTCGACCTGTTTAAAGAAGTACGATTCAGTACTCGCCTCAATCAAGCTCGCGCCAAAACGAGTTGCAAAGAGGGCGAGCGCCCAAAGGATTGCATTAGGAACGGTGATGAACGAAAGAGCGATTGTTGTAAGTCCAGTGATAATAAACCCGGTCGTAAGAAACTCTTTTTCACCAATATACTTATCCGCAGCACTTCCTATTGATATTTCAAACAACACAAAAGGAAGAAGCATGAACGCAAAAATAAGCCCGAGAACTGACCAATCAAAACCGATTGTGTTAATAAGATAGAGCGGTGTATAAATTGTCATCCATGCGAAAAAGAAGCGCAAGAGAAAACCAGCGGCAAAAATATTGAAAAGGTCTTTACTCCGGAGAATCTTACTCAGTGCGCCTCGCGCGTTAATTGAATCATATATCGGATCCTTGAAGTGTCTAAATCCAACTGAGAGGAAGAAGAGCGCAGGGACAAGCATAAGCGCGGCGACGAGATACATGAGTCCATAGCGACTATCTGGGCCGAGTATGAGGCTCAGGAGGATGGGGGAGACGAGTATTGCAGTATTGAGAACAGTGAGAAGTGTCGCACGTATCACACCTGTGCGCTCGGGGGCTGAGAGGTTTTCAGTCAGGATGTCGAGCGTATAAAAGAGACTTCGTGCGAGGAAGAGGTGCAGGATAAAGGCGATAATCGTAAGGGTTGAGAGCGTCGATATGCCGAGAATAATCAGCGTAAATATCTCAAGAACGATAAGGCTCGATGCAGTTGTATACACTCCAAACCGCTTCAGAATCTTTGGCAGGTTCAGAAGTGCAAAGAGAGTCAGAACAGATGCAGCGGCAAAAACGATTCCAACAGTTTGTTCATCGAGAAAGGTTCCTAGAAATCCTGAGTTTCCATACTGAGGAATTGCAGCGTGAAGAGCAAGAAATGCTGTAAAGAAATACAGCAGTTGAAGCTCTGTAACTGTTATTCGCCCTCGACCTTGAAATCTCTGGATGAAGTTTTTAAACATTGGGACGCGTTCACTACACTCCTATCATAACAGGTATTATGAGTGGTTGCTTTGCCGTTTTTTGATAGAGAAACTTTCCTACGCTCTCAGAAACGTCGTTTTTCAAGGCGTCAAAATCAATAGGTTGAGTATTCTTCGCTTTCTTTTCTATTGTCTCTTTAATGATATTGCGTGTTTCATGAAGGAGGTCCTGTGACTCTCTGAGATAGATAAATCCGCGTGAAATAATATCAGGTGATTTGCGTAGTCGTCCCGTTTTGGGATCGATCGAGGCAACAATTACAAACATGCCGTCTCCCGAGAGAAGTTTACGGTCGCGAATCACGACGTCATGCATGGTTCCAATCGTAAATCCGTCTACCATCATTGGAGTATTAGGAGCTGTTTCTTTGAGTTTTGTAATTTTTTCACCATTCTCACTGATCTCAATAATTGAGCCATTGTCTGGAATAACAATATTTTCTCGAGACATGCCCAGTCTCGTTTCAGCCACATTTGCGTGAACGCGAAGCATGTAGTGGTTGCCATGGACGGGAACGAAGAACTTAGGATTGATTTGCTTATGAATCCAGACTACCTCTTCCTGATTGGCGTGTCCTGATGCGTGAACGTCAGATACACGATAGTGAATAATCTTGACGCCTTGGCGAGCAAGATTGTCTTTAAGCTTCTGTACAGCGTTCTCATTTCCAGGAATAACCGAAGAGGAAAGAAGGATGGTGTCACGCGGAGTGAGCTTGAACTGTTTGTGTGCCTTTGTTGACATGCGCATAAGCGCTGCAAACTCATCGCCCTGAGCACCTGTCGCAATACAAAGAATCTTGTCTGGAGGATAGTTCGCCATCTCAGAGTTTGAAATGAAGGTTCCGGGTTGCGGTTTTAAGATGTTGAGGTGTTTGATGATATCAATGTTTTGCTTCATTGAGCGTCCTTCAACAACAACCTTTTTATTGTACCGTTCAGCTATTTCAATAATTTTAATAATACGGTCCATCTGTGAAGCAAACGTACCAATAATAAGTCTGCCTTTAATCTCAGAAATAATCTTCTCGAGGTTCTCATGAACTCTCCACTCAGGAATTGACCATCCTGGGTTCTCTACGTTTGTTGAATCTGCAATAAGAGCAAGAATCTTTTTATCTTTAAAGACCCCATAGCTCTCTACTTCATTTTCTGAAGGGATACCATCCACGTGATCGAGCTTCATGTCTCCCGTATTCACAATTGCGCCGTATGGTGTTTCTATAATAATTCCCATTGCTTCTGGAATAGTATGGGTGACTGAGTAGAAACTCAGCTTCAGATTTCCGAGGGTAAGCTTTTCATTTGCTTCGACTTCTCGAATATTAAGCTTAGGAAGCTGAGGAAACTCGTCCTGGCGCTTCTTAATCATCACAGTAGTAAGAAGGCGAGAGTATATTGTTGGGTTCCCAATACGGTGTAGAACGTAGGGAATAGCACCGATGTGATCGAGGTGGCCGTGGGTGATAACGACACCACGAATCTTGTCCTTGTTATCTTCTAGATACTGGAAGTTTGGCAAGATGTAATCAATTCCTGGTGTTGTAGGGTCGTTAAACTGAAGTCCGCAGTCTATGACGAGAATGTCATCTTTTGTTTCAATTGCGGTCATGTTGCGCCCAACCTCTTCTACTCCGCCGAGGGGAATGATGCGAATGTCACCTTCTTTAATTGGTGGAACTGGGGTTTGGAATTTATTCGTGCCCTCGTTTCCTTGTTCGCGGAAACTACCACGCGGATTTCCGCGTCTTCTGTTGTTGTTACGATTTTGTCCTCCACCGCGACGTTGTTGTCCTCCTCGGTTTCGTCCGCCACGATTCTGCTGTCCTCCACCGCGACGTTGTTGCCCCCCTCGTCGGTTGCCCTGTCCTCCTCTTTCTGGATTATTTTGCCCTTGTCCTTGATTTGAACGAGGCGACTGTGGTTTTGAATGTTGTGTACTTTTTCCGTTCATAATGCGTTATTGTTGTTTCTTTAAAAATATTTTCCAAACTGAATCTGAATATATAAACCAGTCTTCGACATTTGAAAATCTGTCCGAAGATCGTTCTACTGGTGGAATGTTAATGTTGTTAATACGTTTATTTCGAATATATAAAAAATCTGGTACGTAGAGAAAAACAGCAGGAGTTAGTTCGTGTAGTTCTTCTAGGATTGCGTCTAAATGTTCTTTGCGTACTCTTTCATCCGTTTCATTTCTGAGCGCTTCGAGTAATTCGTCTGTATCGCTCGAGGTGTGTCGCGCAATGTTCAGTCCGGGGTCATCTCTGTTAGACGAATGCCAAAAAGGATAGAGGTCAATAAAACGTCCATAGGCTTGTCCAAACAGAAGCGCTTCGTAGTCTCGCTGTCGGATGACTGTTTGATTGAGGGTTGTGATGTCGTACGTTTCAATAGTCACCCCTACACCGATTGAACGAAGTGTCTCTTGAAGAAATACGGCAGTATTCTCGAGATCGCTCGACTCTCCTGTTTTAATGGTAAACAACAACTGCTCGTCGTCTTTTTCACGTATGCCTGTGCTGCTGTTTATTTCCCACCCTTCATCTTCAAGAAGTTCACGCGCAGCGTCTGCGCTGTCTACTGAAGTATCCGTTTCGTCGTTAAGGGGGAGAGGCGTTCGAGTAGGTTCAGCATATCCTGAAAAAACACTTTCCGCAAGCATCTCGCGATCTATTGCCATATCAATTGCGCTTCGTACGGGTTCATTACTTAACACCGATGTCTCACTCGGGTTAAAGAAGAGGCCGAAGACGCGGAGCATGCTTCGTGTGGTAAGCTCATCCGGTTCAAGAGAGAGCTCTCCGAGTACGCTCGGCGATACCGAAGACGCCGCGTCAATTTTGTTTCTACGTAGCGTCTCAATAAGTTCTGTTTCGTTAGCGTAAAATGAGAGTTCTATAGCATTCAAGTATGGCCTCTTTCTTGCATATTCCTTATGCGCAACGAGGGAATAGTGAGTCGGAACACCGAGTGATTCGCTTCGCGTCACCTTGTCTACCTTAAAGGGCCCACTTCCGACGGGATAGCTCGAAAGTTCAATAAATCTGAGTGAGTCAGGAGTAACACCCTCCCATACATGCCGCGGAATAATACCTACCGTCATTTCAGCGAGGAATCCTGCATACGGGCTCTCAAGCTCAAAGGTAACCGTCGAAGGATCAATTGCCGTGACGGAGATATCGCTAAACAATGTCGCAAGCGGACTCTCCATAGAGGGGTTCTGAATACTTTCTATTGTAAAGACGACATCGTTTGCGGTAAGCGGTGTATTGTCATGAAAATACGCATCCGTTCGAAGCGCGAAGGTGTAGGTACGTCCATCCTCACTGACTGAGAACCCCTCTGCAAGATCCGGTATGAGCTCTCCCTGTCCGCTGACCCGCATGAGTCCAGAATAGGTAAGCGCAACAAGGTCATGGTCGGCGTTAGAGACAGCAGTGATTGGATTAACGCTTGAAGGGAATCCGACTATGCCTTCGCTGAGCGTTCCGCCTTGAATAGGAACTCGTACAGAAAAAGAATCAGAAATTCGCTCGACTGCGAGCAAAAGGGCAATAAGAAAGAAAAAAAGTATTGCAGAAAAAAGAAGCTTCTCAACCGGGGAAGCGTTCCGAATGAGAGCGACAAGAGTTTTGAGAAGCCCTGAGTTCTTAAATGAGTTGTAGTTCACAGTGTGCGTGCGCTTAAGCGATACACAAACATCGCGAGAACGCTCTAGGTGGTTAAAGAGATATTAGAGAAGGTACGCAAGGATGTTGGAAAGTACAAAGAGTACTGCAACGATAATCGTAGCATTAAACAATTGCTTTTCTGCCCCTCGTCTTGAAAACTGAGTAGCCGGTCCGTCACTTCCTCCAGAGAGCGCACCTCCAACAGAAGCATCAGATCGCTGCAAAAGAACCCCTCCAATAACAAGGAATGCCAGTGCAATTTGAATATATGGTAACACCAAAACAAGCGTTTGCATTAGATGCATGGTAGCACACCGCGCATGTTTCGCAAGAGAGAGCACCTCTCCCTTTATTATTGACAGAGCGAGTGCATTGGTTAAAATAGACGAGCAAGTTCTCCCGAGGAGACCTATCTTAATCTAATAGATACAGGACAAAAGAGGAAGAACTCGCGGTATTTCTTGATGATTTATTTCGGCTAGCGAGGAGCGTGTGAATGATTCTTATCATTCACAACGTCCGAGCGAAGACGAAACAAAGGTTCAATACCTAGGGGCTTGCCCCGAGGAACCTTTATTAGCAATCTTATATACACACATATTTATGGCAGAAAAGAAATCTTCTACATCTACAATAACTCCACTTGGAGATCGAGTTCTGTTGAGGCCACTCACAGATAAAGAGCTCGAGAAAAAGTCATCTTCCGGCATTATTATCCCCGACACAGTTTCAAAAGAGAGACCAGAACGAGGTGTTGTTGTTGCTGTCGGTGAGGGACGGTATGACGATGGGGAGCTGGTTCCAATGAGGGTTAAAAAGGGAGATAGGGTCATATTTTCAAAATACGGTTTTGATGAGGTTGAACTCGAAGGAGCAGAGTATTTTATTTTAAAAGAAGAAAGTATCCTTGCGGTTATTAAATAATAATAGAAATTATGGCAAAGAATATCGTATTTAACGAAGACGCGCGTCGAGGATTGAAGTCCGGCGTCGACAAGGTAGCAAACGCAGTAAAGACAACCATTGGTCCTCGTGGACGCAACGTCGTTCTTGACAAAGGATATGGAGGTCCGACCATCACAAACGATGGAGTTACGATTGCGCGAACCATTACGCTTAAAAACAAGGTTGAAAACATGGGGGCGGAGATCGTGAAAGAGGTTGCCGACAAAACAAACGAGCAAGCGGGAGACGGTACGACAACGTCGGTGATTCTTACCCAAGCAATTGTTGAAGAGGGAATGAAGCACACAACGCTCGGTACCAGCGCAATGGCTCTTCGCGAGGGAATTGAACGGGGCTCACAAGAGGCGATAAAGGCGCTTCAGTCAATTTCAAAGCCTGTAAAAGGATCAGCGGAAATACGACAAGTCGCAACGATTTCTGCAGAATCTGAAGAACTTGGAAATATTATAGCTGATACCATTGCAAAGGTTGGGAAGGACGGCGTAGTTACAGTAGAAGAGTCGCATTCATTCGGCGTTGATAGTGAGGTGGTTGAAGGGCTTGAGTTTGATAAAGGATACGTGTCAGCGTACATGGTCACGAACTCAGAGCGAATGGAGGCCGAAATGAAAAATGCATCTATTCTCGTAACAGATAAAAAGATTGCGAATGTAAAAGAAATACTTCCTCTCCTAGAGAAACTCGCGGAAAGTGGTAAAAAAGACCTGGTTATTATCGCTGACGATGTTGAAGGTGAAGCTCTTGCAACGTTTGTCGTTAATAAACTTCGCGGTTCATTCAACGTGCTTGCGGTAAAAGCCCCAGGATATGGAGACAAGAAAAAGGAACAGTTAAGTGATATTGCGGTTACGATTGGTGCGACGGTTATTTCAGAAGATGTGGGAATTAACTTTGAAAATGCTGATCTTTCAATGCTCGGCTCCGCTAATCGTATTGTATCTACAAAGGATTCAACCGTTATAGTTGGAGGAAAAGGAACAAAAAAGGATATTGAAGCCCACATCGCTGGTCTAAAAAAGCAGCTTGAACTTACTGATTCTAAATTTGATAAAGAAAAGCTTGAAGAACGCGTCGCTAAGCTCTCAGGAGGTGTTGCTGTCATTCGCGTAGGCGCTGCGACTGAGACTGAAATGAAGTACCTCAAGCTTAAAATTGAGGACGCAGTCAACGCAACAAAGGCGGCAATTGAAGAGGGTATTGTTCCAGGAGGAGGAAGCGCGCTTATTAAGGTCGCTAAGATGTTAACAGAAATGAAAATGACTGGTCTCAGTAGTGATGCCAAAATTGGAGTTGGTGTGCTGATTCGAGCTCTCGAGGCTCCACTTCGCCAGATTGCTATAAATAGCGGAAAACCAGACGGCTCAGTTATTGTTGAGCAAACACGCAAAGACGAATTTGACGGATACGATGCATCTCGTGATGAAATGGTAAAAGATATGGTGAGGGCCGGTATTATTGATCCAGTGAAAGTGACTCGAAGTGCTGTACAGAACGCAGCTTCAGCAGCAGCTGTCCTTCTCACGACCGAAGTTGCTATTGTTGACTTACCTGAAGAAAAGGGAGAAGACGAAGGAGCGAGTGGGGGAGGAATGCCAGGAATGGGAGGAATGGGAATGCCAGGAATGATGTAGGTAGAAATAGGTGCGTAGCTCTAGAAAAACACGGATTACGGTCCGTGTTTTTTACTACTCCTTTCTCTAGAAAAGGAAACCATTTGTTGCTATACTAGTCTCATTACTATTTATATTACTATCATGTGGCCATTACTGATTATTTTAGGAGTTCTTATTGTATTCGCACTCATTGTTGCGGGTATCTACAACCGATTCATTACGTTAAAAAACCGAGCAAACGAAGCATGGGCTGATATTGATGTTCAGCTGAAGCGACGATATGATTTGATTCCGAACCTTGTAAACACCGTTAAAGGATACGCATCTCACGAAAGTGGAGTATTCCAAAAAGTTACCGAGGCTCGTGCGGCCGCAATAAATGCCGAAGGTACTGCAAAGCAAGCCGAAGCTGAAAACATGCTTTCAGGAGCCCTCAAGTCTCTTTTTGCTGTTTCTGAGGCATATCCAGATCTCAAGGCAAACGAGAACTTCCTTGAGTTACAGCGCGAGCTTTCCGACACTGAAAACAAGATTCAGGCAGCTCGTCGTTTCTACAATGCGAATGTTCGAGACTTCAACACAGCAACCCAGACTTTCCCTTCAAATATTGTTGCGAATATGTTCGGGTTCAGTGACCGAGAGTTCTTTGAACTTGAAGAAGGATCTGCCGCAGAAGAGCCGGTTGCAGTTAACTTTTAGTCTGAAAATGCTCAGCGCGTGAGGGCGAGTGCGTTGGTTTTTGTGTAGTTGATTTCACTTATGGCAAACGCATACAACATTAAAGCAGCAAATACTCGAAACACGTACTTTCTTATGACAACATTCTTCATTGTTGTTATAGGAATAGGGTGGGCTTTTAGTTATGTCTTTGAGAATCAATTTATTCTCTATGGAGCGGTACTCTTTTCGATTCTCATGAATATCGGAAGTTACTGGTTCTCTGATAAGGTTGTTCTTCGTATGTCAGGAGCGAAACCAGCAACGCGCAGCGAGTACTTTGATTTATGGAATGCGGTGGAGAACCTCTCGATAACCGCAGGACTTCCTATACCCAAGGTGTACGTCATGGATGATCCTTCTCCGAACGCTTTTGCGACTGGTCGCAACGCAAAGAACTCAGCCGTTGCTGTTACGACAGGGCTCCTTGGAATCCTCGATAAAAGCGAGCTCGAGGGTGTGATAGCTCACGAGCTTGCGCATATCAAACACAGAGACATCCTCCTGCAAACAGTTGTTGTTATTCTCGTTGGGTTTGTAACACTCCTTTCCGATTTCTTTTTGAGGATGTCGCTCTATGGAGGAGGAAGCAACAGAGGAGGACAGGCAAAAATTATCGGCTTGGTCTTGGGACTTGTTCTTGCGATTCTCGCGCCGGTTATCGCAACACTTTTGAAGCTTGCCATCTCACGGAAGCGTGAGTTTATGGCAGATGCCGGCGGTGCGCTCATTACCCGATACCCTGAAGGTCTCGCACGCGCGCTCGATAAGATAAGCTCGTACTCAGGACAGATGAAGCGAGCAAACCACGCAACGGCGCACATGTTTATTTCAAACCCCTTTGGCTCAGGTAAAAAATCCCGTACGTTTCTCACGAAAATGTTTTCAACCCACCCACCAACAGAAGAAAGAATCAAGGCGCTTCTTGGTACAGAGAGATCGTAAAAAAGTAGTGTATCTGTACAAATAATTTGCTATAATAGGTTCAGGAGTCACCTGTTGTAATATCTAGATACCATTTATTGGGAGTCTCATATTAATGCTCGTCCGGCGATTCGTTCGCAGACTTGCATTTGCGGACACCCACCTAGATTAAAGCCTAGGTTAATTCTCAGGTGGCTCCTACTAAAAAACCCTCGTATTATGCGAGGTTTTTTTAGTACCTCTCTCACGAGAAAGGGTTTCGGAGCGGGGTAATAGTAGGTATAATACGATGATGAAAAGAAAAGAGCTTCTCATTACTTCTCTTTCTTTTGGGGTTCTACTCTTTGTTTTGAACGAAGTAGCTCTTTATCTTGAATTATATTGGACCTTGTGGTGGCTTGATCTCGCGTTTCATTTTATAGGAGGTTTTGCCGTGGGTGGTCTTGCGGTCGGATTGTTCATAGCGCGCGGCATGGGTTTCTGGAAATCTGCAAGTATTGTGCTTCTCACCACTTTTCTTATTGCACTCGCATGGGAGTCATATGAGTTTCTTTTTCGAGACAGCTACACAGAAGCCTATCTCATTGATACGCTCACCGACGTCATTCTCGGCGCCGCCGGCGGACTTTCTGCTCTTTATTATGCCCCTCGCAGTTTATGGAAACATACGTAATACACAAAAAACACCGATAATGAATCAACACAAAGAGACAAAAAACGAAAACAGCTCGCTCATATTTTATGGAGGAACAGGCTCCGTCACAGGATCAAATTTTATGCTGAAGACTGATGCCAAGGTATTTCTTATTGACTGCGGTTTAGTACAGGGTTCAGACGAAGAAGAGGAAAAGAATTGGGAAGACTTTGCCTATAACGCTCATGACGTTGACGTGCTCTTTGTGACGCATGCACACGCAGATCACATTGGACGCATACCCAAACTGGTGCGAGATGGATTTAAGGGGGTGATCTACTCAACTGACGCAACGCGCGATCTCGCTGGGGTAATGTTTGACGATGCGCTTGCGATTGCGCGACATGAGGCAAAGAAAAAAGGCAAAGAACATTTTTATAATGAAAAAGATGTTGAAGACACGATGGGTCTGTGGAAGACAATTGACTATCATGCGACGACCGATCTTGGGGAAGGGTTCAGCGTGTACTTTAAGGATGCCGGTCACGTGCTCGGATCTGTGATTGTAGAAATTAGTAGAAATGGAAAGAAGATTGCCTTTACAGGTGATCTTGGAAACTCACCGACGCCACTTCTCAGGCCAACTGAGGCGGTGACAGATGCGAATTATCTATTAATAGAAAGCGTGTACGGAGACAGAGACCACAAGGACGTAGGGAGTCGCACGGAAGATCTGAAGCGTATTATTCTTGAAACAGCTCGGCGGGGAGGGGCGCTCGTTATCCCGGCTTTCTCAATTGAGCGCACACAAATTCTCTTGTATGAACTGAATGAGCTCGTTGAAGCTGGAGAGGTGCCGAGAATGTCTGTCTTTCTCGACTCACCGCTCGCAACACGAGTAACTGAGATTTATAAAAAGCATCACAACTATTTTAATGAAACGGTGCAGGAGGATATAAAGGGAGGAGACGCCATTTTTGATTTTCCGGGATTTCAAATTTCTGAAACACGCGACGATTCTCGACGTATAAACAGCGAGCCTAATCCTAAGATTATTATCGCGGGCTCAGGCATGAGCGAAGGAGGAAGGATTATGTACCACCAAAAAGAATATCTTTCAGATCAAAAAAGTACGATGCTCATTGTCGGATACCAACCCGTTGGTGGTTTTGGGCATGCGCTTCTCAATGGTGCAAAAGAAATGCATATCTTTGGAGAGAAGGTTTCAGTGCGTGCAAAGATTGAGTCGATTATGTCATATTCTGCTCATATGCAATCAAGTGACTTACAAGAATTTGCAGCCACTGCAGGTGAGTCGGGTGTACTCGAACAGGTCTTCGTTGCAATGGGCGAGCCGAAGGCCTCGCTTTTTTTAGTTCAACGCCTGCGTGATTATTTTAATCTCGACGCAATTGCACCCGAGGAAGGGCAGAGTGTCGAGATTAGTTTCTAGAATTGTATAGCTTTATGATTAAATTTATATGAATATAAAAAAATCTGGTCGACGACGCCTCTTCTTCGTTTCTCTTTTTTTGTTTGTTCTTTTCTTGCTTCCCCCGAGTTTAAAAGCACTGGTGAGCGCAACGGGTCAGCAGGAATTGTATCCGATTAGTGTAGGATCATTCTTGACTTCAGTTAGAGCAAAAATAGATGCTTCTATGCTTTTAAATACTCTCGAAACGGTTGACCCCGAAACCTATTACTACTTTGGATTTTCTAGTGGTGGCTGGTTAGGGTCAGAGCGAACAACGAAAGTCACTCAAGTTGTTTCTGGAAAAATAGATTCAATTACGACAATATCAAAACATTTTTTAGATTCATCGTCTGAACTAGAGATAACAGTAACAACAGAAACTTCAGAAGAACTATCCGAGAGTGTAAAGAACTCAGCGAGAACAAAGGTCGGCGAAATTGCGAGTTGCCGTTCATATATGACAAAAAACATTTTGTGGAATGAGCTTTACTTTAATGTTTACGATGATGAAGGAATATATTGTGGGTATAAAAAATATGGATCAGTGCGTGTTATTATGGACGCTGGTAGTATGAGAACGGGGGAGGGTGTTTTAATTAAAGATTACTACCCCGGTTACTTTAACGTAGAGGATTATCTAACCGAAGAAGGTCTGTCGGTAAATTAAAAAACCGCTCAAGAATCGAGCGGTTTTTTTAATTGGTATGTTACTTTACGCTGTCTACGACTTTCTTGAAAATGTCGGGGTAGTTTTCTGCGAAGCCTGAGAGAGTCTTTCTGTCGAGGGCAATGTTCTTTTTCTTTAGTGCATCAATAAACTTGCTATAGCTCAAACCTTCTTCTCGAACGGCTGCGTTTATGCGAGTTGTCCAGAGGCGGCGAAAGACATTCTTTTTATCCTTTCGGTGAGCGAATGCATGATTTCCTGCGTGGAAAAGCGCTTCGCGTGCCTGTCGTTCTTTGGTACTGCGCGCATTACGAAAACCCTTAACTCTTTTCAGGATATTCTTACGTCGCTTTAGTGATGTTGTGCCTCGTTTTACTCGTGTCATGATCGTTTCAATTACGTGAAATAGTGGTGTTTAGAAAAAAGTCCAAAATTATTTTGAAGTGGTGCGCGGAAGGAATCGATGAACCGCTTTGTTCGTCATGGTAAATTTCTGTGTGCCTTTTTTGTTAAGTTGCTTTGAACGGCTTTCTTTTGCGTTGAAGTGGTTTTGACCAGGCTTACGCGCAAGAATCTTACCATTCTTGGTAACTTTAAGACGTTTGGTAAATGACTTGTTTGTTTTCATACAATATAGTTAAGCTTTCTCGATAATCATCGTTCTACCTTTTGGGCTCTTCTTAACACTATCGGCTATTTTATATTCAACGGTCATGAGTTCGAGCATGCGCTCGAGTCTTCCTCTCAGAAACTCATCTTCCATATATTTAGAACGACCGGGTAGAAAGAGGTCGAACTTGACCCTATGCCCCTCGGCTAACCATTCGGATGCTTTTCTGGCTTTAAGCTCAAGATCGTGCTTTCCCGTGTTAATTTTTACCTGTACATTTTTTACTTCGGTAGACTGAGACTTCGCTTTGTGAGCGGACTTTTTCTTTTTTTGCTCGTATTGAAATTTACCATAATCAGTAATCTTTGCAACAGGAGGAACTGCCATGGGAGATATTTCAATAAGATCAAGCCCCAATTCCTTTGCTTTAGCTGTTGCTTCGACCGTTGGAAGCACTCCAAAGTTTTCACCCTCTGGTCCAATGACTCGTACTTCACGAGCTCGTATTCTTTCATTTGTTCGAGGGCCTGGATCTCGTCGAACAGGCGCCCCTCTTCTATATTTTGCCAATGCTGTTCTTTAATTTAATGTATTAGTTGTAATCTTTTTGAAGCGCTGATTCTGCAAGTAGATTAGTAGGGAATTTATACCACACTTTCGTAAAAATTAAAAGCCTGTGCGGGGCTATAGGTTTGTCTTAAGCCATGACAGGAGGGCGAGAGAATCTCGCGTACTGTCGTCAGTTCCGAGGACAATAATAACAACGGTTTCGTTGCCCCCTCTTTCATTTTCTACAGTAAATAAGGAGAGAAGTGTTTTACCGGCAGCGCTCGTAAAACCATTTTTACCACCAGCAAAACCTTCAATGTTGCGAAGTTGATGTATATTACGATATCGAGTTGATTTTACGTTTCCGTTTAAAAGGAGAGAATCGACCGTTTTTTCTTCGATTTCGGTAATATCAAAGATGAAACGCTTGTCATTATGTATATGGCGGGCCAGGAGAAGTAGTTCCCGTGCCGTTGAAACGTTCAAAGGAGAGAGTCCGCTTGGTTCAACAAAGCGGGAGTGCACCATACCAATTTCACGTGCCTGCCTATTCATCATGACCGTAAAAAATTCACTTTTGTAGTACTCAGCAATAGCAAGCGAAGCGTCGTTTGCAGAATTAAGGAGAAGTGGGTACATCATATTTTCGAGAGCCATCGATTCTCCAAGAGAAAAATGTGCCATATTGCCTCGCGTAGTTTGCGCAGCTTTTGTTATGGTTATTGTCGGATTTGACTTTAAGGAACCGCTTGCTGACAGTGCGGTAATAAGTTTTGAAATGGAGGCAATTGACCGCACCTCGTCTGCATTTTTTTCAGCATAAATCTCACCCGAATCAACGTTTGCAATAATATATGACGCAGCTGCGACTGATGGTGCAGGGATAGCACCCGAAAGACCTACATTCCGATCTGCTACCTTTGTTCCGAGTAGGCTGACCTGAGTTTCCACGGAAGCTAAAACATCATGAGCTGATGCAAGCGCTGTCGATGTGCTTTCTTCGGTGCTTGCCTGAAAATCACCAAAGAAACGGGTAAACGCTCCATTGAGTAAAAATTCTCCTGAGGCAAAAAGAGCAATGAGGAGAATAAAAATACGTACGCCTCCAAGCACGGTACGCCTCAAATTAGTTTCTTCATTTGAATCAAACATTACAACGTAATACTACCGTTTGTCGACTGTTTTTCCAACCCGCCTCGAATGATATACTGAATATACAGTAAAGTTCCTAACCAAATACGCATATGAATAAAAATATACTTATTGTTCTACTTCTTATACTTCTTCTCCTCGCCGGATACTATCTTTTTGGCCGAGAAGTTGAGACAGGAGTAGACAACATTGATGTCGAAGAAGTGATCGTCGAAGACGAAGACGAAGAACCCGAAGAGAACGTGGAAGCGAGCGACCGAACTGAGGTGCGTGAACGGCTCAGTCGTATGACTGTGGATGTTCCTGATGTTGATTCGTTCGCTACGCTTTCGAGTGGTGAGGCCGCGTTTGATGCAGGTGCAGGTGTTGAGGGGTACATGACTCTTGGAGAAGCGTACACACTAGTATCAAACGGCGAGGCGGAGTTTGCGCTTGTTCACGCAACAATAAGTACAGGGGGGTCAGGTACGTTTGATTATGTGTTCGCGGTAGAAGTAGCGGATGATACGCTTACTCATACGGGTTCAGCCTACTTGGGCGACCGAATTATCGTCGAAGAAATAGAGGCTGGGCCTCAAGCAAACGGCGGGTTTGATGTCTCAGTCGTGATTCTCACTCGAGTTGAGGGAGAACCTCTTTCGGCGCTTCCAACGGTTCCTCTTACGCTCGATTTTTCACTTAGTGCAGAAGGAGAGTTTGGCGAGTAGGAGTTCCACATAGTTCTTTGTGGGATACGTTGCGCCACGTTAAAACCTCTTTGCTTGAAATGGAGTGTCCAAATTATTGATGTCGATTGATTTTCTGGTAAAATCTTTTCGAGGATTATGAGTTAATTTTTTGTTTAAATAGTTAAAAAACTATTATAATGGAACGCAGTTACCCTGGTTGTAACCAAAGCCCCAAGCATACGGCATTCCTGTACACGGTGCTCCGCCGAGGCGTACCCCTCGATACACAGTTTCTGCAATTATTTCATATAGAAAAATAACTTCTTCTGGTAGTTGTATGCCTGTGCGGGATTGAATTTCCGCAGTGTGTTCAATAGCATAATTAATTATAGCAGCTCGTAACGCATTATCTGCCTCAAGGCGAGCGACATACCCACCGTCACCTTCGTGGTATACCTGATCGTGAGCAATACACGCTGATTCAAAAGGAATTGTTTGCATGTTGGAGTAGTTGTCAGCAACAGAAGGTGATAGGTTGGATAATTCAGTAATAGCTTTTCTCCAGCCAGTAGAAATGTTTCCTGAGCAGCCGTCTGATTTAAATGTGTCCAAGGGATATTGTTGTTTCGTTAGTGCGAGCGCTTGCATTTGTTTTTTCTCAACAGCGGGATGTACGGTGATGTTATGAAAAAAAAGGAAGTAGACAGCCAAACTAAGTATTGCTAGCACTAGTATGGCTAATATTTTTTTGTATTTTAAAAGTCTTAGAATTGACCTACTCATTGTTGCAAGTATAGCAAAAGCTCATTTATTGAGAATTGTTAGTTACTCATAGTAAATAGGCATTTCATTTTTTAGTGAAGCATTGTGCACCACGTTAGAATCTCTTTAATTGAAATGGAGTGTTCTAATTCCTTGAAGGTCATAGTTTTTTGGTGAAAAAGTTCTATAAAATATACAAAACCGTGATAACTAAAGTTGCTATACAGCTAAACAAAAGCAGTGAAAGTGGTAAGATGGCAGAAAGCGAATGGTGCCATTGGCGCATCACAGCTATTGTAAAAACTTATAATTAAAATTGATTGTCTATGATAATAAAAAATAATTTTATACTCACTGCAAGTTTGGCACTTGCGCTGATTACTTCTGTAGGGACGGTTGCTTTCGCGCAAGAGCGAGCTGAAGAGACTGCAAACGTATGTGATGGTGTGACTTGCTCAGACGGAAGCTGTGCTGAAACGGCAGACATGTGTGTTGCTACGGGGGGCGAAGTAGCAGAGGGGGATACTCTAGATGATTCTCAGGAAGGTGACTCGGCCGTTGCTCCAGTTCAGGATTATAACGCTGCTCGTTCAAACAAACCGACTTCAGTATATGACGGTGATGATTGTGACGACAGTGATGAACGCTGTGCACCAGGAGCAGCCGGATCGGCCGATGCTGTCTGCGATACTGTCGATGATGATTGTGACGGGGATTCACTCGACGACAGCCAGCAGGCGCAGGACTATAACGCTACTCGTTCAAACAAACCGGGTTCAGTGAACGGAGACGACGACGATGACGGTGACGGCTTACCAACTGAAGCAAGTGCACGAGTATCTGCACAAGGACAGCTCTTTGGTGCGTATGTCAGTGCCGATGCTACTACTGGAACGAAAGCTCTCAAGAAAGGTGACCGACTATCTACCACAGACTCCGAGAATGCATCAGACGGCAAGCCGGAGTTCACTCGCTTTTCTGACATTAAAGGGGAGGTGCGTATCGATGAAGAGACAGGTAGGCGGGAACTGTCTTCGGTAGCTGTCGCAGCGCAAGATTTGCGTAATTGGAACAGCGACGACCGCGAAGCATTTAGTCGTTTGCAGGCAGCCGTGGCGAGTAATACTCCTGAACATGCCAGTCTACGCATTGCACAACAGGTGCTGAACAATGAAAGGATTGAAAAAATAGAAGCGACCCAAACAGAGGCACGCGTTAATTACCGGGCAGAAATGCGTCTGTTTGGCTTAATTCCAGTTGAGCGTGAAGTGGAGGGACGAGCGCGAGCAAATGGTGCGGTAGAGATTGATTATCCATGGTATCGTTTTTTGAGCACTACGCCCGACAGAGAAGAGATTGAAAACCAACTACGAATGAGTATTGAAATCATGATGACACTGACGGCAGATCCTATCTAAACTCAGTGTTATTTTATCGGGGGTATGTAAAAGAATCACCGCTTTAAAGCGGTGATT
>Ga0136601_1000327_pt1 | contig 21511 bp, 20 predicted proteins | sample AntRauMFilla2699_FD_181020 | JGI IMG/M metagenome (GOLD analysis project Ga0136601, IMG submission 181020) | Saline lake microbial communities from Rauer Islands, Antarctica - Metagenome Filla 2 #699 | ecosystem: Environmental > Aquatic > Non-marine Saline and Alkaline > Saline | place...
AACGTAGCGCAATTGCCCCATCGGTACCGTACTCACAATATACCCAAACTGTTGCGGTTGCGTCGGCTCATTTTCAACCGCGACAATCCGACCCAACACACCGGGCTGGATACTTGGTATATAGACTAAACTATTGACACGCAGTGGAATTCCTTGTGGGACGAGAACGCGAGCTGATCCACCACCCAACCCTTCCACTCGCACCAAACGATCAGCTTCACCCAGGTACGCGGTGGTGGTCAGTCCGGCAGTGGTAAACAGCGTCACCAGTGCCGACCGCGGATACACCGCACTTACCACTCCCAATACTTCTTCATTATTGGCGTACACGGGAGCACCGACCTCAATCCCGACCACGCTACCTTGGTCAATCTGCAACACATCAAACGGCAATTCATCAGGTCGACCAATCACTGTCGCGGCAATCCTTTGACTGGTGGTCGCGCCAAGCAAAGACCGCAGCCGAACATTCTCTTCGCGCAAGCGCTGCTCAGACAGCGAACCCAGTGAAATTTGTGCGAGCTGTGCTTCCAGATCAATTGCCTGCTGCTGCAATTCAGTTTTATCCCGCCACAAAGCCGGCAGCAACGACGTCGTCTGTGCGAACCATTGCTGCGTATTTTGTACCGGATATAGCACCACCATCCCGACCAGCGAAATTGCTCGCGGCAACAACAATCCAACCAGCAACACCGTGCCCACCAGCCAGACGGTTCTGACCAGTTTCTTTTTATCGGAGTTGCGTTGCCAGTGACGTTGCATGATCTAAAATAAGTTCGCGGTAGCCTTCCAAGTCCTCAACCACAATCCCTGCCCCACGGATAACTGCCCGCAGCGGGTCTGGCACCACAACAACTGGCACATCAAGCGCGTGTTCGAGCAAGGGTGCCAAACCAGGAATCAGCGCACCACCGCCAGATAAATAAATACCCCGTTGCATGATATCAGCCAGAACTTCCGGTGGCGTCGCTTCAAGCACACTGCGAACATTATCAACGATAGTTTCGACCTGAGGCGCCACCGCGTCTCTCACGTCCGACTCGGTAATGACGACTTCCCGCGGCAAGCCCGTTACCACATCACGACCGCGCGCCACCATTTCTCTACCTGATTCAGAATCTGAGATCGCCGCTAGCGCGATTTTGGCGTCTTCGGCGGTTTTTTCACCTACTTGCAATTTAAACTGCGTACGAATATATATGACAATCGCAGCGTTCAAGTGATCACCCGCAATCCGCAGATTTTTCGAGACGACTAGCCCATTTAAAGACAGCACTGCAATGTCGGTTGTGCCACCTCCAATATCAACAATCATACTGCCAACCGGCTGGTGGATTGGCAGCTTGGCACCGATGGCGGCAGCTACTGGTTCTTCAATCAAAAACACATCCCGAGCGCCGGCGTTTTTAGCAGCATCTTCAACCGCGCGCATTTCTACATTAGTAATGCCAGACGGCACTCCGATTAACATCCGCGGTGGGATCACCGTTCGCATATCGCTGCGCACTTTATTGATGAGATAGGCAAACATTTCCTCTGCCACCTCAAAGTCAGAGATAACCCCATCCACCAAGGGTCGTATGACGTCAATGTGTTTTGGTGTTCGCCCCTGCATTACTTTGGCTTCATTTCCCACTGCCACCAGCTGTCCCGTCTTTTTATTGACTGCGACAATCGTTGGTTCGTTGAGCACGATTCCTTTTCCTTTGACATACACCAGCGTATTTGCCGTACCAAGGTCAATCGCAATATCAGTCGACAATGCGCGCAAAAGACGATTAAACTGCCGCGACAAGAGATTCATGTCGCTATTGTACTACGATGGCGTGGTCGGGGCAAAATCTGCAAACAATTCTTCTTCGGTCAATTCCCTCATTTCTCCCGTAGCTCGAGTAACCACTTCAAACTTTCCGCTCTCTTTCCCCTTCTTGCTGGCAACAATTCGGTACGGTAAACCAAGCAAATCACTATCGGCGAATTTTTCACCTGGGCGCGCGTCGCGATCGTCGTACAGGACTGACGCCCCGCGCGCTTTTAACGCCGCATAAATTCCGTCAGCCCAATCGGTGATTTCTGTATCATCGGTATTGAGTCCAACCAAGTGCGCTTGGTAAGGCGCAACGGCGGCCGGCCAGACGATCCCCTTTTCATCAGACAGTAAATCTACGATTGTCCCCATAGCTCGCGCTGGTCCAATTCCATATGAACCCATAATCACTGGTTGCTTTTGACCCTGCTCGTCATTAAATTGCAAACCAATTGCTTCTGAGAATTTAGTTCCCAAGGAAAAGATGTTACCCACTTCGATACTTTTTCGCTTGGTCAACTCTTCTTTGGTGACACCAAGTTCAGCTAAATCGACTTCTGTTAATACTTCTTCATTTACCGCAATCCCTTTTTCCTCGTTTACATAGACAATATCTTCACCAGCTTCGGCGAGGGTTTGGAATTCGTGACTGAACTTAGAAAAGGCACCACCTGAAGCAAAAGTTTTGTAGGTTTGAGCGCCAATACCAAGTCGGTTAAATATCTTCATGTAAGCCTCCGCACATGCTTCATAAAATGCATCATGCTGCTCTTGGGTGGCTGAAAAAGAATACGAGTCTTTCATCAAGAACTCACGCGTGCGCATGATACCGCTTTTTGCACGCATTTCGTTACGGAATTTGGTTTGAATTTGATAGGCTGAAAACGGCAGATCTTTGTACGAAGAAATATATTGGCGCATCAGATCAGTAATAACTTCTTCGTGCGTCCACGCCAGACCGACTGTTCCACCAGCCTGCAACTCTGTCTTGAACCATACCTCAACCTTATCTTCGTCCCAACGATCACTTTGTTTCCAAAGTCTATCTTCTTGCAAACTAGGCATATGCATTTCCTGTCCACCGATCGCATCCATTTCTTCTCGAATAATTGTATTGATGTTTTCGAGCACGCGTAACCCAAGCGGCAAGAAAGAATATGCACCAGCCATATTTTTGTAAATATAGCCAGCTTGGATCAATAGCTGCGCGTTTTTTGCCACTTCATCGGCTGGCGCGTCTTTTTGGGTTTTTGTGAACAAGGCTGTTTGTCGCATGAAAGTTGGTTATGAGAATAATCTAAGAATATCGTTGTAGGTCACTACGAGCATCAAAAGCATCAAGAGAGCGAACCCAAACAGATTCACTTTTCCTGCCCATTCGGGGGGAATTTCTTTGCCCGTAACGGTTTCGATCGCCACAAACACTAGCCGACCTCCATCGAGCGCCGGGAGCGGCAACAGGTTGATCACCGCCAGGTTGAGGGAAATAAACGCCATAAATGACAGTAGTGCCACAATCCCCAACGCGGCAATGTCGTCAACCATACCGACGATGCCGACTGGTCCGGCAACTTGTGAATAATCTGCCGTACCCGCAATACTTTGTCCCAACAACGTAAACAAGCCCACCACAATCTGAACGGTTCTCTCGATTGTAACCGTCGTACCATTAACAATTGAATCTACAAATCCAAAGGATTGGATTTCTATCAGTACGGGTCTAACTCCAATCAAATAGCGCGCGGGATCTTCCGCTACCAGTCCGGCGACGGGAGTGATTTCCACCTGCTCTTCAAGCGCACCCTGAACATAAGTCACCATCACAGGATCTGGAGCCACAGCGGTCACAAATGTCGTTAGCCCGTCAGGAGTTAACCGATCCAGAGACCGACCGCCAGCACTCACCGCGATGATTTCTGCCCCAGCTGGCAACAGTGCGGCTGCCGGTCCATCGCTAATTACCGCCTGAATATACAGTTGCGCGTCTGGTGCTGCGGCGGATTCTTCCACCGGTACGGGTACACCAATCATAAATGTCAGAATAAACAAAAACCACGCCAAAATCACGTTCATGACAACACCAGCAACCAACACTAGTGCCTGCGCCCATTTTGGTCTGGCACTAAACGATCGAGACCGATCGACGGTTTCGCTATCGTCATCTGCCCCAAAATTTTCGCCCCAAATACGCACAAATCCACCGATCGGAAGCGCGTTGATAGTATATTCTGTTTCGCCACGCTTAATACCAAATAGTTTTGGCGGGAAGCCAATCGCAAACTCGTCGACGCGCATACCCGTTTTTTTGGCAGTAATAAAATGACCCCATTCGTGGACCAGAATAAGCACAAATAAAATGGCAATAAAAATGGCAATAAAGCCAAGGTTAGACAGCACCACAGGAATCAAGTCAAAAATCATACTGGTTTACGCGCTTAGCTCTGTCTCTTTTTTTTGGTAGGCAGTTTCAAGTGCTGCGTTGGCAGTCGCCACTTCAGCCTGCAGTACGTCTTTTTTAGCAAATTTCGCGTCTTCGCTGCATTCGCCGTCTTTTTCTAGTTTGTCTAATGCCTTCATGACTTCATCCCGGGCAGATCGAACTCTGATGCGAGCGTCCTCCAGTTTGCTTTTTGCGAGCTTCAATAATTGCGCCCGCCGTTCTGAGGTCAACTCTGGAAAAATTGCCCGCACTCCAGCCGAATCAGTAGCGATTGACAGTCCCAAGTCGGCTTCACGCAACGTGCGCTCGATGGTAGCAATTTGCGATACATCCCACGGAGAAATCCGCAAGGTGCGAGCATCCTCGACACCAATACTGCCGACCTGGTTAAGTGGCATCATGCTGCCATAACTTTCCACTCTGACACTATCAAGCAAAGCTGGAGTTGCTTGACCAGTGCGGATGCCCGCGTACTCGGTCGCAAGCCAGGTAATAGTTTCTTCTAGTTTTGGTTTGATGTGAATATTGTCCATAAAAGTTATGTCAGTGTACCATTCTCACGGTTGATTTTGAAGTTGACTGTCAAGTGCCAAAGCTTCGAGTAACATTTTGTTACTCGCACCGCGAGTATTGAGACGCTCGGCGACCAATTGCAAGGCTGGAGTTGGTAGACCACCGCCACCCAACCACGAACGGAAACCGTTTTGGATTTGTTGCAACCAGGCTGTGTCTTTTTTCTTGTGCCAACTGTCGATCTGTGCCAAACGATCAGCAATATTTGCCCCTTTAAACAATTCCCAGGCAGTTTCTGAGTGTTGCTGTGCGTCTATTTCAATTGACACTCGAGACAAAACGGTGGGCAGAATCGTCAGCGCGCTTGGTACCACCAGTACAAATTTAGTCGTGATCGGTGGTTCTTCGAAAATTTTTAGGAGTGCGTTCTGGGCTTCAAATGTCGCTTGCGTAGTCCGCACGACCAATGTCATTGTAACTTTTTCAATCGGTCGACGTGACGCCAGCACAACCAGCGCTTTCACTTCAGTAACCCCTAGTTTTTCATGATCCAAATAGTGGATTTCTGAATCGTTATTTGTCACAACGAACTCAGCGGGATTGTCACTTTTTATAAGCCTGGCGTGGTGCAACATAACAGTCATTGTGACCGAGTCAAACTATTTTTGCAAATCAAGAATGTGGCGGATTACGCGCCGCAAATAGTGATCAAACGTCTCACCCTTTTCGTAAATAATTCCTTGCTCGTAACGCCAGCCGTTCATGTAATCTGTAATACTTTGCTTGATTTCTTGGGTTGCACCGTCAAACCTGCCCGCCAGTAGGATTGGTATCTGCAATTCTTTCACCTTTACGTACAAGGGGTGCTCAGAACCTTTTGGACCGCGCCCAAACAATCCGCTTTTTTCGAACAACACCCAACTACTTAAAAGCTGGTTTAGTCCATTGTCGACTTCCTTGGTGAAAAGTGGATCACGGTTTTGTGACGTAGCCAACGCATCTGCAGTCGGTAGATCGGTTACTGCTTTTAGTGGTTCACCAGTTTTTGAAAGCGACGTTGCCGCCACAACTGGTCTTGCGGGTATGGCGGGAGTGGACGTAGAATTTTTTGGTGCCGGCGTCGGAGCAAGATCGACCGCCGGTGCGGTTGTTGCGGACGCAATAGTCGCCACTCGCGCCGAGGCAGTTTCGTTTGGTCGGGCAGGCAACGAGGGTGGTGTTGGTGGCACGTCTGGTACCGCAGTACGCTGGCTCGGTCGAGCAGGCGCTGGTTCGGGAACAACTGGTTTTCGAGTATCAAGAGTGACCGGATTGATGACAGGTCTCACCTGATCACCTGAAATTTCCACTTTTGGTTTTGGTGGAGCGGGTTTGATCTCTGGAAGAGAATTTTCAAAATTTGTCTCACTATTTTCCCAGCGATTACTACTGTCGTCTACTGTCTTTGGGGCGGGCGGTTGCTTTTCAACCGTTGGTTTTGGCGGTGTCGATACTGCAGCTGGCTGTGCGATAGTCTGTACGGTGTCTACCTCAGTTTTTTTTTGCGCTATTTTTGTCGTTTTGGCGTTAGAGGCGGCGACCGCAGCCTGTCCCTGGAGAAGGATTTCGACCAATTCGTACGCAGACTCCAATCGTGCCATCTCGGTACGAGCGTCTCCGCCGGTGTTCACTTTTTTCATTGCTTCTAGTAGTGACGACATATACTCACGACCGACCGTATTGTCGATATCTACGAGATTGACGGGATTTCCGACTTTTTCATTTACCAATGATTTAATCTGTCGAATGCGCTGCAGCGGATCGGGTTGTGAACTGACAGGACTAACGGGCGATACCTCAGTCGGCATGTCTGCCGACGACACCGGTGCAGCCGGAGTCGCCTCGGCTGGTACGGCGGGTGGTGGTGTTTGTGAGGTGGTTTGTACCGGGACAGATTGTGCTATCGGTGCAGCTGCGGGCGTTATTGGGGTCGGATCGGCTGGAACAGGAGTTGGAGCAGGTTCTGTCGCCACCGCAATTGGTGCTGTGGGTGGTCGCGATGAAACAAACATCGGGACGGCTCGTGAGGAACCAAATCCTAGTTCTGGTTTAGGAGACAACTTAGTTTTTGCGACCGCCGGCGTGATATCGAGGCGAGTGAGAAGCTGCTCGATCTGGATTTGTACTGACGGATCTTTTCCACCATTTGTGTATGAAAGTACCAGGTCACGAATCTGGTTTTTGTGCGCCGCATCAACCCCGCTCGCCCGGACGGACACGAGTACATGCATTACTTCCTCTGGTGTATCGAACGAAAAAGAACCTGCCATAAGTTATAAGAATAGTACCATCATTACACCAAGATTTTAGTGTCTGTACTGCCCAAGCTGTGTATTACACATCGGGGTTTTCTTTTAGATATCCCTCAACCACTTCTTTCGTCGTAGGAGCGTAGGTTCCCAGTTTTTCAGCGTACGCTGCCAGCGCTTCTTGGTATGGTTGCCAGGCTTGGAACGACTCGTATTCCAGATCCATCCCTCGATATTCGTTTTGGGTGTAACGTGTAAAATCACGCTTGGACATACCACCGGTCAAAACGGCAAACTGCTCGAACGGCAATTCCCCCAACTGCTCCACTGGACTTTCACCGCCACCAAACCACCGGCGAAACCGTCCAAATCCCCGACTTTCAATTGTTTCGATTTGCTCACTGATATTGGCTTGGCTAATTGATTCGCGTCTGACTTTGGTTCTTTCACGATTCTGACTGATTGGTGACGTCGTTTCGGTTTCTGGCGCTTCTTTATCTGTCACTTCAGTCGCTGGCAACTCATTGAAAATTGCCTGCTTGAGATCAGTTGCTGAGGCGTCAGAAAAATCAGATTCAAGACTATCTAAACCCTGTGATCGTAATACTTGTTCGAGGCTGCTGGTGTCTATGTTGATAGTTGCTTCTGGAGGGTCGTCTGAGGAAACTGGGAGTGGACCACGTCGGGTGGCGACAGGCTCTACAATATCAACAGAATCATCTGGTTCGTCAGACTGTTTAGTTAAAGATTCCTCTGGTGGTCGATCTGAAATCTGCTTGAGTTTTGCGACCTGTTGCGTGATTTCAAATTGCCAATTTTTAAGAGCGATCAATTGATCGACTAGGTTGATTTCTTGGGGAAAATTCTCAAGCAGAGTTTCAATATTGGTGTGTATCCGCACAGCTTCAACCATTAAGGCGGTGTTTAGTAGATGCAAATCTTCTATCGCCGTCATGATTTCTTCTGTCGTACGTTCCATATACTCCACCGTTGGCGCGTTTTTACCCAATGAATCTAAAAACGCTTCAAGCTGCGTAGCGGTTTGTTCTTTATCTTGTGGATTGGCAGTTTTATACTCTGCTAGAAGTTTGTTTGCCGCTTGCTGCTCAACATCCGAACGATTAGGATTCTGGTTGATCTTTCCAAATACCGCCGCCTCTAGCGAGGCTAATCGTACACCTTCGGCAAACTCAGTTGCGGTGACTTCAGGGTTATTGAGACTACTGTCGGCTTGTCCGGCTGGTTCTTCTTGATTCAATTCGCCCAGGTCTGGACTTTCAACCGTCACACTTCCCCATTTCACTTGCACAGGATTATCAATAGCCACAGAAATATGATGCACCTCCTCATCTAATTGAACCGGAAAATATTTATACGAGTTGATTGCTTTTGAAAGGTCGCTTTGAACCACAGTCTCTTCTGACATTCCCTTAAGTGTGTCTAGGTACTGATCAGCAGCTTGTTTATGTTTTTCTAGCAGATCCACATACGACTGTATTTCCAGCGGGCGCTCTGCGACGGCTGGATACTTTTCGTCTATCTCACTAATTAGCTTGATGATCCGAGCATCAGTGACCTTTAAGCCAGTAATGATTGAGTTAAGCTTTCTTTGTAAAATACCCTCTGGTTTAGAGGTTGGTTCTGATTTTACTGACTGCTCCGGTTCTGGCGAGACATCCTCTGGTGGTTTTTGTTCCAAAGCTAATTCCTGATCTTCACTTTCGTAGGCAGAAAAAATATGATCACGTGCCTTCGTTAGACGATCATACAAATTTTGTATTTCTATTATAGTTTCTTCCTTCACTTGTCCATTTTCGGGAAGAATTTCGTATTTGATTACATCAATTATCTGTTGAAGAGATTCAAGATCTTTATACATTTTATCAAACAATTCAAACGCCTGAGTTTTGTCGAAACCTGGCTGCATTGAAAGTTTTTCGTATCCATCTGCCATCGCAGCTGCCTCGAATTCGACTGCATCTGCGTACACATTTTCCGCTGCGCTTTGCACAGTTAAAAGCCCTTCTTCAGATTCAAGACCTACATTTTCTTTCTCTGGTTGATTTGGGCTGAACTCAAATCCTTCATAATAACTTCCGTCTGGCATACCACTATTCTACCCTACAACTGCACGCCTGGCGCAGTTGGTGGTGGGGGTTTGGGTTTTTGGTAGCGCTCTTGGATTTCGGCCTCTATCTCCGCGCGTGGTCGGCCGTGCTTGGCTGCACTTTGCGCGATCATCATTTGGACACGCTCCAAGTCTGGTTCGGCTGGTTTCATCGTGCCGATACTAAACGGCGGTGTCGGTGTCCCGTTGGCGAGCACGCGCAAAAACGCGTTACGGTTCGGAACATTCATTAAGTCACTGCCGGTAAACGTCGGCGCGTATTGTTGCTCGAGGAATTGCGCGTCTTCGGGACCAACGCGGAACGCCGCCATTGATCCGACGTTCCCGAACACGGCGTCTTTGATGTCGGGTTGCAGCTGGGCGATGTATTGGTGGGCGATGGTCAGTCCCAATTTGTATTTTCTGGCTTCGGACAAAATCGCCGAGATCGAGTTGGTCGAGACGTTTTGGAATTCGTCCATGTGCAAGTAAAATGGTGCAAAACCACGCGTCGGGTCGTCTACCCGCGATAGTGCTGCCATCAGGATTTTCCCGACAAAAATCATCCCGATCAGGTTGGCGTTGATTTCACCCAGGCGACCTTTGGCCAGGTTAACCAGGAGGATCTTGCGACTATCCATCACATCGCGGAAATCAAACGCACTTTTTTGCTGTCCGATGATTGGTCGCATGTAGTCGTTGGCAGTGAACACGTCAAACTTGGACACGATGTACGGCACGATGTTTTCAAGCGACGCTTCCCCACCCGCTTTGCCGGCGATCTCGCGCCAGAACTGGACCACCACCGGGTTGGTGGCTTTGGCTAATTTCTTGCGCCGGTACGACGCATCGGCCATCACGCGCCCAATATCCATCAGGGTGTTGCCGCTCTCTGGGTCTTCCATCACGAGCATGGTCGCGTTTCGGAAATACTGCTCGAACATCGGTCCCATTGATTCTGGATTGGCGCCGTATAGTTTTTGGAAAATCGAGAATAATTCATTGACCACAAACGTCTTTTGCTCGGGTTTGCTGTAGTCATACTCCAACATGTTGAGCCCAACCACACTGTCGGTGTTGGACGGGTCGAAATAAATCACGTCCTGTTCACGTTCGGGCGGCACTGCACCCAAAACGTCTTCGATGTCCGTCCCGTGCGGGTCGATCATACACACGCCGTCGCCGCGCAAGATGTCTTGGACGATCATGTTTTTCATCAGGGTCGTCTTTCCAGTTCCGGTTTGTCCGATGATATAGAAATGTCGCAAGCGGTCTTCGTCCGAGATAAAGATTTCTTTCTCGACGTTGCGGTGTTTATTGATCCCCAGCAAAGTCCCTGTCTCGGGCATGTCGTTGGGAGCGGGGGCAGTTTGCGCGTGTGATTGTTTCAACTGGTGCGCCGCCAGCACGCCGTTGGCTGGAAAATGAGCCATGGTCGCTAGTTCGGTCAAGTTTAACGGAAGGATTTTGTGGGTATCAAATTGCCGAAACGAGAAGGCTTTTTCGGCTTTGCGCAGCGCATTGCCAGACAGACGTTTGAACGACAGGCCGTTACTATCCACCGTGTCGAATTGACTAAACGCCGCTTCGACTTCTGACATCACTTGCTGCACGCGGGTTTCGTCAGTCGACGACACCGCGATCCGGACATTGACCTCAAGGATGTCACGCGTGATTTTGTGGCGGAATTTTTCCGCGGCGAGCGAGTCAATTTCGAGTGGCTTGTCGTCTTCGGGATTTTTCTTGGGGGCAAACATGCTGCCGACTTCTGCCAGAATGGTGCCCGACATGGTGCTGCGACTGATGGCTTCCTTGGGTTTCATGCCCTTTTCGACGTCTTTGGCAATGGTTTCGTAGGTTTTGTAATAGCCACCGTGCGGATGTCTAATCACAAACTGCAACGCCGCCCCTTCACTACGAGTGATTTTGGAAAACGCATTGAGAATAACCTCAGCCGGGTCAGTCGCGAACTGGTCGAGCGCCTGGAGTGGGTAGGCTGGATGTTTTTTCAGTGATACTTCTGCCATGGCGGTAATGCCATTTTCACCAAATACATTGTAATCATGCAACCTTTGGGTCAGCACCGCTTGCGGAAATAGCGACAACGCTTGTTTCTCGAACAGTGTTATAAACTCATTGGGGACAGCCACGTAAAATATAATATCCTCAGTATCATTGCCAACCGCGATTTCAAACACAAAATGATTGCCGGTTTTCTTGGAACCGATCGTTCGCATCCCAGCAAACAACTGTTCCATTTTCCCCACCAGTTCTGAAAACTGCGGCATTTGACCATCAGCGCCCTTTTGGGCTGGTAGCATGATTTCGAACAAGGTCATGTGCAGTACGTGCCAGGGTGGCACACCTTCTTTGAGGTCACCAATCTGCGCACCGGTGCTGATATGTTCGATCAATCGCCGGTGGACTTCGTCTATCGTGTGCGGGTTTTCGGTTGTTGCCAGGACCGACAGCGCGTTTTTGATGCCTTTGTCGATAGCAATCTGCATGATCTCCTCGACTGGGTCGTGGGCAGTTTCAAAATTAGCCACCGCTTCATTCATATCTTGTCCAGTCAATTCATACGTCGGGTCAAGAATGACTTTGGGGGTAAAGCTGTGGTACTGCTTGAGTTCCTGACGACCCATCGATTCACGCTCAATCGGGTCAACCTCAGGTGTCCGTTTCAGCACCATCCGTTCCCGCGCCGCCAGCTGCGCCCGCAAATATTCCACTTCTTCTTGTGGAGTCGAGAATTTTTGTGGTGCGCCTTCCATTGCACTTTAGTATACCTTGCCTGAAAACTATTTCTTCGCCAACACCGCCCTCTTATACACATCTAAATGCTCCAACGCAATCCCTGTCCCATTCACCACGCAAAACAACGGATTGTCTGCCACTTGTGCCTTCACCCCGGTGCGGCGGCGGATCAATTCGGGAAAATTCCGCAGCTGTGATGTGCCGCCAGTCATGATAATGCCGCCGTCGATAATGTCACTCGATAGTTCTGGTGGCGTGGTTTGAAATACTTCTTTGATGGCGTTGACCATTTCTTTTAGTTCTTTGCTGAGCGCTTTGACGATCTCATTGCTTTTGATTTCGACGGTGCGGGGCATGCCGCTTAACATATCGCGACCGTTGATTTCCATGGACAGTTCTTCATCTAGCGGCAGAGCCGACCCGACGCCGATTTTGATTTCTTCGGCGGTTTTCTCACCGATAGCGAGGTTGCGGGATTTTTTGACGTAGTCAATGATGGCGGCATCCATCCGATTGCCAGCACATTTGACTGAATTAGACGCCACAATTCCACCGAGCGAAATCACCGCACAATCGATCGTTCCACCGCCAATATCGACAATCATGTGTCCTTGCGGCTCATATATGGGGATACCCGCCCCGATCGCAGCGAGGATTGGTTCCTTGACCACAAAGGCGTTTTTGGCACCAGCTTTCATCGCTGCTTCGACCACCGCGCGTCGTTCGGTCGACGTCACACCCGCTGGCACAGACACCATCACGTCAGGTCGAAACAGGCTAAATTTATTTAAAGACTTGCGTAAAAAGTAACGCAGCATGGCTTCGGTTACGCGATAATCCGCAATCACGCCGTCGCGCATCGGACGATAGGCGCGGATTTCGTCGGGAGTTCGCCCGATCATCAGTTTGGCTTCGGTGCCGATCGCGAGGACTTTGTTGCCGTCAGACACCGCCACCACCGACGGTTCGTTTAATACGATCCCTTGCCCAGGCACAAAAACCAGGATGTTGGTGGTACCAAGATCAATACCGACTTTGGGGGTGAGGTTGGAGAAAAATGACATTGAATGAGTAAAGGAGTATAACGACTATTACGAATTTAGTTCCCGATTCGACCTACCAAGGGAGTACCACAAGAGTATTTCCATTTCTATATTCCTTTTAGTCATTAGAAATTAGGTCATTTGCTGGAACAAGTATGGTTAGTATACCGCAGAAGGAGAAAAGGTGAAGGAAGCACATTTAGGTCAGTCAGATTGGGGCGAGCTTTTCGGTTACCTGCTCGATTCGCATTCGCTCACTGAGCAGGCAAACCAAACCCTCGCTGTGGTTAAACTACATTCTGGCAATAAGAGACACCTCTTGCTGTCAGAATACCCGCGTCACCGCAACAGGTGTTTAGCGTGTGCACTCAGGGAGCGAATGCGAGTCGAGTGTGCCGCTAAAAAGCCCGTCGCACTCTTGCAAATCAAAGTCAAACAATTCCCCAATATATACTTAGTATTACATAGCAGATATGCTATACTCGCTTTCATATGGACAACAAAACTAAAAACGAATTAGCCAAACGGATCGCTGATGTGCGGGAATCTGAAGGATTGACCCAAAGCGACCTGGCGAAGAAACTTAAAACCACCCAAAGCGCTATCGCGCGAATCGAGTCTGGCAAGCAAAACATCAGCGCTGAAATGCTCGCCAAAATCAGCAAGGCGCTGGGGAAAAACCTGGTGACTCTGTCCCCTGGCACGGTCAATCTGCAAATTACCGGTGGTCAAAAATTGTCTGGTACAGTTGTCACGAACACCAGCAAAAACGGCGCTGTGGTGTTGTTGTGTGCCGCCCTGTTAAATAAAGGCAAAACTACCCTGCATAAAATGCCTCGCATCGAGGAGGTGTATCGTTTGACGGAAGTCCTCCAGAGTATCGGGGTCAAATGCGAATGGACTGGTAGCACACTGACACTGACGCCACCCAAAGTATTCACTCTCAATACAATCGACGTCACTGCTGCCAAACGCACTCGCAGTATTGTGATGTTTATTGGACCATTGATCCACCACCTCACCAAACTATCACTGCCGCAGTCTGGGGGCTGCAAACTGGGTAGTCGCACCGTGCGTCCGCACTTTTTTGCGCTCGAAAAGTTTGGCGTCGACATCAAGGTTACCGAGGACGCATACGAAGTCACCTACAAACCACAAAAACCAGCCGAGGTTATTCTGTATGAATCAGGCGACACCGTGACCGAAAACGCCTTGCTTGCTGCCGCATTGTCCCCTGGCGCGACCATCATCAAATACTGCAGCGCCAATTACATGGTGCAAGAGCTGTGTACGTTCCTGGAGGCAGTCGGTGTGCAGATCGACGGTATCGGCACCACCACCCTGACCGTCCACGGCATCAAGTCGATCAAACAAGACATCGAATACACTCTATCGGAAGACCCGACCGACAGTATGTTTTTTATCGCGACCGCAGCCGTCACCAACAGCGCGATCACCATCACTCGCTGCCCGATCGAGTTTCTCGAACTAGAACTATTGGTGCTCGAAAAAATGGGCTTCAAATACAAAAAAACCCCAGTGTACCTCAGCGCCAACGGTCGGACCAAACTGGTTGACCTCACGACCGCCCCAAGCAAACTAATCGCTCCACCCGAGAAAATTGCCCCCCGCCCCTACCCCGGGATCAACATCGACAACCTGCCGTTTTTTGCGGTGATCGCCACTCAAGCCAAAGGGCAAACCCTCATCCACGACTGGGTCTACGAAAAACGCGCGATTTATTTCACCGAACTAGACAAACTGGGCGGCGACACCATCCTCGCCGACCCACACCGCATTTATGTCAACGGACCAAGCAAACTCCACGCCGCCGAACTAATCTGCCCCCCAGCGCTGCGCCCAGCGACTATTTTGCTAATCGGAATGCTCGGCGCACCAGGCACATCAGTCCTGCGCAACATCTACAGCATCAACCGCGGGTACGAGAAGCTGGTCGAACGCCTGAGTGCGCTTGGTGCCAAGATTGATTATTTAGAGGAGTTTTAATTACAAATCCTCTGGTTGCAAGCCGGTGTGTTTGGCGACGCGAGACAACATCTTGGGGCCGACTTCGTCTTTGTCGTGAAAAGCAAAGGTGTAGTTGGGGTAGCCAGGTCGACTCAAGATACGGTGCGAACCACGCTGGCGCACCACTTCCCAACCGATACTTTCAAGACAACGCAAAAGCGCACGAGCCTTAACCGTGCGCCACTGTCCCATGAGAAAATATTTGTGTCAGCACCCGCGGCGAGCGTCCAGACTCAACCTGATCAGCTAAGGTACGCAAGGCAATCGCAGAAGCCTGCCGCTTGGCTTGAGCCTTGGTCGCACCATACGCCAACGCACCAGGAACACTTGGGATTTCCGCAATCCAGCGCCCATCGTCTTCACGATCATATTCAAATGTCAGCATTTGAGTTTTCATACCAAAACTATACCAAAGTTACAACAGTTCGTCGAATGGGTTTTGAGGCAGGTTTTACAGGTGTACGACACCTCTCGAAGGGCTACCCTTCGTAGCGAGTAAGAGTTCTGCGACTGGCTGAGAGTAATATTGTGGCGAGCTTTTCGGCGGCGCCCGAGACTCGCTATCCGCTCCCTAAGGGCATCCCCCAAACACTCGCTGTGGTTGGGTGGGCGTTTTGTAATGCTGATTGATCTACGATTCCGTGCGCGATTACGGAGTCCCTGTCTCCGGAGAGACACTTTAGTTAGATATAACTGTATGTATCTTTTCTACGTCTCCTTCGCAGTCGGGTGAGAGTGTGCGATCAATACCAGTGTGAAATTGTAAGTCTGTGATATATCCACACAGAACTGTGTCCTGAGCAATATCATAACTAGTTTTTCGTACATCATCATTCATTACAAACAAAACTAGCGCTACGGTAAGAACTAGGTTCCAAACAATCAAAATATTTTTTAACATATCTACAATTGTATCAAATAATTATCAGTCGGTCAGATTTTGTATCTAAATTGTCAGCAGCAGTAAAGAATATCCACCCCGCCACAACGGGTGTTTGGAAGCTTCACTCAGGGAGCGGAGCGAGTCGAGTGAACTTGCGAAAAGCCCGTCACACTATTACTCACCCAGCCTCGCCGCCTATTCCTCACCCAACAGCCACCGCGCCATCATAAAATCAACCACCTAAGCCAATTTCCTCTGGTTTTTCTCGAAGGGTAACTTTTATCGAAGGGTAACCCTTCGTAGTGAGATGTTTGACGCTTATCGAAGGGTAACCCTTCGTGAGATTTTCCTAGACCTGGTCATGAATGGTAGAATACGCCCATGCACGTCATCGTCGTCACTCCCCTCATTCGTGGTACTAGGTTGGAGTCATTGACGTATTTTTCTAGTATTCCGTATGACATTGGTAGTTTTGTGTCGGTGCCGATTCGGGGCAAAACCCAAAACGCTATCGTCACCGCCGTGCGGACAGCCAGTGCCAGCAAAACCGCTCTTAAAGCCTCGACCTTCTCACTACGCAAGTTACCACAACAACCAGACACCAAGGTAATCCCTGCCGCGTTGCGGGCGGCCGCCGAAAAACTTGCCCAAGTGTATCCCGCGTCAGCTGGGGCGATTTTGTACCAATTATTACCGCCTGACATCCGCAACGGGACGCGCGACTACCCCGCCACCACAAACAGCACCACCGACGAAGACAGCACCCCGCAAGTCCTCACCGCCTGCACCAGCGAGCGGTTGTTGCTGTATCAAAGTCTGGTCCGCACTAATTTTGCCAAAAAACAATCCGTGTTGCTAGTCGTCCCCAGCGCCGCCTCGATCGACTCGATCGCACAGAGTCTATCAGCCGGCATCAAAGATCGCGTGGTGGTGCTGTCTCCCTTGCAAACCAAACGACAACGCGACAAAGCATTCGAGTCACTCGCAGACGAAAGTCTGACCAAACTGATCATCGCCACTCCAGCCTACGCCTATGTATTGCGCGGCGACAGCGGATTGATTATCGTTGAACAATCCGGCAGCCAGCACTTTGTCACACGGACACGACCGTACCTCGACCATCGCGAAGCCCTCAAAATCCTCGCTCGCACCAGCAAGCAACAGCTAATCCTCGGTGACACCGTCCCCACCACCGAAGACGAATACAAACGTCGCGAAGATATCTACGAAACCGTTGGCGAACCAGCCAAGCGAATCGCCTTTTCTGCCCCACTTACAATCGTCTCCCAAAAAGACCGAGCAAAACCAGACGCGCCGTTCCAATTGTTTTCTGATCAATTGACTCTCGCGGCTGGGCGTGCGCTTGAGGGGCGCGGTCGGGTATTTTTATATGCGGCGCGGCGTGGGTTGTCGCCGGTGGTGTTTTGTCTTGATTGTAGTCACATATTTCGCTGTCCTGACTCGGGAACACCGTATTCTTTGCTGCGCACGTATAACAAAAACCAAGAAGAAGAACGCTGGTTTGTCAGTAGTACATCAGGTCGGCGGGAGAAGGCTTCTGACGTGTGTCCCCAGTGCGGATCGTGGCGCCTGCGCGAACGCGGCATCGGTATCCAACAAGTCGCCGACGAATGGAAAGATAAATTCCCCGACATCGACCTGACCGTTATCGACCAAACCACGGCAAAAACCCAAAAAGACGTCCAAAAACAAACCGGCGAATTCTTCAAAAAACAATCGGGAGTATTGATCGCCACCCAAATCGTACTGCCATATTTATCGCCTGGTGTGGCGGTGAGTAGCGTTATTTCGCTTGATGCCGCCCGCAGCATTCCGACCTGGCGGGCTGACGAGTCACTATTTCGCTTGCTATTGCGACTGCGTGAATGCACCACAAAGGAAGTCATCGTCCAAACCCGCACCGACCAAGACAATCTTCTGACGTATGCCACCCGCGGCGCGCTGGAGCGATTTTATGACGACGAGATCGACCTCAGGCGGATGGTGCAATACCCGCCGATTGTGACATTTATCCTGCTGACCTGGATGGGCACCGAACCAGCCTGTCGCGAGACCGAGGCGCTCATTAGTGAAATCCTCCAAGACGACACCATGCAAGCCTACAACAACCCCAACTCCAACCCAACTAAAACCATCCGTTACGGACTATTGCGAGCCAACCCCGACGACGCCCAGACCTACCAAACCCTCCTAGACCGCCTCCGCGCCCTACCACCGTATGTAAAGATTGAGGTGAATCCAGAAAGAATCGTCTAGACTTTTTCTGTTCTTCACGTATATTTTACCCAACCCCTATGGCAAAACTCGTCCCTGAAAATCACCCCGCCCTGCATGCAATCGCCGAGGAAATTACTCCGGAGGAATTTTCTGATGGGACGGTGGCGAAAATTGTGAAAGACTTGCGGCAGGCGATCAAAACTTATGACGTCGACGGCTATGCCGCCGTGGCGATTGCAGCGCCCCAAATCGGCATCAGCAAGCGGGTGTTTATCACCCAGGACGAATCAAAAGACCGCGAAGGCAAACTTCCCTCGCTCGTCGCCATCAACCCCCGCTTTACTAAAACATCGAGAAAAATGCAGGAAATGGGCGAAGGCTGCCTGTCAATCCCTGACACCTACGGCATCGTGCGTCGCCACAAAAACGTCACCATGGAAGCCACCGACGAACACGGTAACCCCTACACGCGCGGTGCGGGCGGATTGTTTTCCACCATTTTGCAACACGAATACGACCACCTAGACGGCATCCTTTTCCCTGACCGCGCTGAAAAAGTCTGGACTAAAGGCAACGAACCGGAGGAATTTAAAGAAAACCCTGATGACAAATAGCAAGATAAATTTCATCTACTTTGGCGGCGAACCCCTGGGGGTGCCGGTCTTGGAAGAATTAAAAGTGGCTGGGCTTTTGCCTAGCTTGGTGGTTTGTAGTCCCGATCGACCAGTCGGACGGAAACAAGAACTGACGCCCCCGCCGACCAAAGTCTGGGCGCAAGCACACAACATCCCCACCTGGCAACCCGAATCATACAAAGGCGATGACGCAAAAATAGCCACTCAAGAAAAACTAACCGCCATCAACGCTGACGTGTTTGTCGTGGTGGCGTACAATTTTATTTTGCCGCAGTGGTTGCTTGATGTACCAGCCCACGGCGTCGTCAACGTACACCCATCGATGTTGCCGCTGTTGCGTGGCGCCAGCCCAATCCGTACCGCAATCAAAGACGACCTACGCGAAGCAATCGGCGTCACCATCATGCAAATGGATGCACAAATGGATCACGGACAAATCCTCGACCAGATGCCCCTGCCAATCGTGGACGAAAACTGGCCTCAAACCGGACCAAGCCTTGACCTGGCGCTCGCCCGCCTGGGTGGCGCGATGCTGGCTGAAATCCTGCCCGAATACGTCGCCGGTGATATTTTTCCGCAAGAACAAGAACACAACCAAGCCACCTACTGTGGTCGCTTTACCAAAGACGACAGCGAGATCGAGCTCAACCCGCGCAAACTCCCGACATCCAACAAAGCGTACCAAGCCTGGCTCAAAATCAATGCCTTTGACGGTATTGGGGGCACGTTTTTTAGGCACAATGAAAAGCGCATCAAGATCAAAGAGGCGGAGTTTTCCATGGGAAAACTCCGCCTCGTGACCGTCATTCCAGAAGGGAAAAATCCCCAACCGTTCACTGTCTGGTTGGACAGCCTGACCGAAACCTAGTTGCCTTACCGACGCAAAATACTTTTGATAATCCGTCCGGCTTGTTTACCAAGCGTACTTTTTTTGCTTTTTGCTCGCCGCAGTTTTTTGTCTAGTTCGTCACGAACTTCGTCGACCGCTTGTTCAAAACTTTCTTCGACCGCATCAGCACGATATAGCTGTCCGTCGATTTCTAGGTTGACCGCAAACTGAAATACTTTGCCGTGCTGGCTCGAAGCAACTTTGTCAAACTCAGCAGCGCACACCACTGACTGGTCGGGTTTAATAAATTTTTCCAAGGAATCAAGCTTGCTCTGCGTGATATCTGTGAGCGCTCGCGCTTCTTCGTGATTGTTGTAGGTGAAATTGATCGTGATCATTTATTTTTCTTTGTTACTTCACGTATAAGACTGGACTCAAATCTATTTTATCCTTCGCAGGCAACGCACGTTGAGTCAGCGGCGTTGTGGATTCGGGGTTTGTTGGCAGTCGGGGCGGTGTTGGCGTAGTTATCCCTAATGTAATCAATGATGTCGCTTGATTCATACATCGCGGTATCTTTTTCGGTATCGACCAAATACGGCACTTGTCGCTTGCCGCCTTTTTCGATCAGTTCAGCTGCGATGGAGTCGTCTTCGATATCCTTCAGATCAAATTCCACTCCTAAATTTTCCGCCATCTGGAGGACGCGCTGGCAAAATGGACATGATTCTTTGTAGTACAAATTCAACATAGTAGATGTATTTATGTGGTAATTAGGTTTAGTATACTATGAAATACCCGGACCCGATATCCACACAACAAAACAGGCGCCCGCGAAGTCGCCTGTTTGAATATTTGTTGCATGTACAGCTTACGCGCACTCCCAATCTTCGTACACATTCTCGCGCCCGCGGCGATGTTTGCGTTCGACCATGTAGCGGGCGAACATGATATTGTCTGCGACCTCGACCGGATTTAGGTTCTTGCGTTCGTAATCAGGGCGATGAGTGATCAGTAGGATCTGAAAAACTCCCGCTGCGGATGAATCTGGATCCGAGTTTTCTTTAAGCGATCCGTCTGGTCGCAGTTGATTGCGATTGGATTCGCAGTCGGCAATGTCGATCATTTTGTCGACGATACCAGGGATTTTGGGCTCAAGCGACTCAAAAACAACTGCGATCATCGCATCGACTTGTGTAGCTTGTTCTACTGGATCAAGTGACAAATCACTATTTGCCAGTAGTTCCGCGTTTGCTGCTGTGGCGGTCAATGTCGCCGCGATAGCAAGCGCAGAAATTGAAGAACGTTTCATCAGTTATACTCTCTGTTTGTGTTCAGATAGTCTCCTGCCCAACCACTATGACGCATCAACCACGGCTTTCTTACCAACTGGCGGGTGGGCGTAGTACACTACAGCTATGAAACGACTGTTTATCATTATCGTATTACTCATTATTATTGTGGCTTGGTTCCCATTGCACCAAACTCCCAGCCACGACCGCGCGTGGGTCGATTCGTATGAACGTACACCGAGCGCCATTGTGGGCACCAGCACCGTCACCCTGCAAAACGTCCGTGACTGGAACCACAGCACCACCAGCGTCCTCGATCGCACTTGGCAAGACAATGTCACGATCCCGGTTGCAGACATCCAATCAGTCTGGTTTGGACTGTCCCGGTTTGGTGAGTGGGATGCGGTCGGTCACTCGTATTTGTCATTTGAACTTACTGACGGAAGCGCGTACACCCTCTCGATCGAAGCCAGACGTGAGGAAGGCCAAGAATACGGCGCGTTTACCGGACTATTTAACCAATTTGAACTCTGGTACGGCTGGGGTACCGAGCGGGATTTTTTGGGAGTCTCTATGTTCTTGCTCGATCGCCCGCTCGAGTATTACCAACTGGACCTGACACCCGCAGAAGCGCAGGCGGTGTTTGTCTCG
>Ga0136601_1000329_pt1 | contig 21495 bp, 23 predicted proteins | sample AntRauMFilla2699_FD_181020 | JGI IMG/M metagenome (GOLD analysis project Ga0136601, IMG submission 181020) | Saline lake microbial communities from Rauer Islands, Antarctica - Metagenome Filla 2 #699 | ecosystem: Environmental > Aquatic > Non-marine Saline and Alkaline > Saline | place...
GTCCGAGATTAGTTGCCGCGGTGTCGTGGACATTGGCAAAGAATTGAAATACTCCAACCATTTGTCCGTCATATCCCCCACGCAGTACATTCCCAGCATCGGTAAATTGACGGAATTTGGACTCACAGCGAGCAATTTCAATCATTACTGGTATATCAGCAAAGTACTGACGAACTGCCGCCTCTACCCCGACTGGTGATGCTGGAACCTGGGCGTGGGTGCTATGTGCACTGCCAAAAAGAAAGAGTCCGGCTAGTACAATATGTAGTGGAATTGACTGGTATTTTTTCATAGGTAATTTACAGTATACCAGACCGACTGCATCACACAGACTTGCTTGCATATACTATGTACTAGCAAACAAATACTTTCTATGTAATAAAGCATGGCGCAGTCCGTACTACATATACACCATTACAAATATGAACACACATACCCTGGCTTCATATAAATATATTTTTGTACCCAGCCAAGACCCTTGCGACCTAACACTACTACTTTTACATGGCACCGGCGGAAACGAGCATAGCTTGCTTGATATAGCCATACAAATAGCTCCGCACGCCAATCTACTTAGTGTCCGCGGTAATGTAACCGAAGGTACATACAACCGCTTCTTTGCTCGCTTAGCCGAAGGAGTATTTAATGAAGAGGAAGTTATTCGTCGAGCCGGAGAATTATCCATCTTCATTGCAGCCGCCATTGAGACTCATCAACTGGCTAATACAAAACTGGTGGCACTCGGTTATTCTAATGGCGCCAATATTGCCAGTACTATCCTTCTTACTACACCAACAGCACTATCTGGTGCTGTACTACTACGAGCGATGCCGACCTTAGCTGCACCGTCTTCCCCAGTCCTTTCTCAAAAACCAATACTGCTAATCAGTGGTTTGGGTGACGAATTAATACCACCAACACAAACTAAGCGTCTGGCTGACCAACTACTAGACGCTGACGCACATCTAACGCATACTACTATCGAGGCTGGACATACCTTACAGCCGCGCGACATAACCCTTACCAGACACTGGTTAACCGCTAATTTTTAACCCGCCTATGACCACCGCCGGATTACATCATGTCACAGCTATTACTGCCGATATCGTACATAACGTACATTTTTATACAAAGGTATTGGGTTTACGATTAGTAAAAAAGACGGTCAACCAAGACGACGTCACGGCCTATCATCTTTTTTACGCTGACGCTGCTGGCACACCGGGTACTGACATCACCTTTTTTGACTGGGCTTTCGCTCAACCAAAGATTGAGGGATCGGATCAAGTGAGTCGTACGTATTTTCGCGTCAATCACCCAGAAGCTATATCGTACTGGGAAAAACGTCTTTCTGAGCACGACACAGCTACAAATTCAACTACCATTGCTAACAAACAAGCAATCTTATTCACTGATCCAGAAGGTCAGCGTCTAGGAATAATCAATGATCAAACAGCTCCTTTTGCCGGAACCGTATATGACTCAGTAGTTCCACACGGCTACGCACTGCGTGGTTTTTACGCTGTTGAACTAAGCGTAGTTGACGCTCGCGCTACAGCGGATTTGTTGATGGAAATTATGGACTGGAAAATCACTACCGAATACATAGACCCACAGACTGAACAAAGAGTTATCGTCTGTAGTATAGATACTGGCGGACCAGGTAAAGAAATATACATTCGTGAACTACTTGCCCCACCGATACTAGCGTCCCTAGCTGGAAGTGTGCACCATATCGCCTTTCGGGTCACAAACGAAAGTGAACTGCATGATTGGCTGGTACGATTGGAGTATCTGGGAATACCAAACTCAGGTTTAGTTGATCGCTACTATTTCAAATCCTTATATTTTCGTATATCAAATGGAATTCTCTTTGAACTCGCGACTGACGGACCGGGTTTTGCTACTGATGAAAACCCGGAACATATTGGAGAGCGACTGTCACTGCCACCATTTCTAGAGTCGCAACGTGAAGCCATAGAAACAGGTCTCCTGCCGCTAGATTAAATTATAAACCTACCGGTTGATATAGCCAGTGCGCTTTTTCGGTGGAGTAACCAATGTCTTTGACGTTGTGAGGGATTTGTGAATTGGCACCGATATGCGTAGTAGTAGCACAGCCACCGCTACAATTGATAGCACTAAACGACCAGGTATATCGCCCTCAAACGTTGTCAGATACTCTACCCACCAATCAAATTCAATAAAGATGGCTCGAATCACTAACAGTGCGTACCCAACAAAACCAAGCCCGAGAACAAACTTAATCGTGTCCCAGCTAAAAAATGGTGCAATTAAGGCGGAGTTAATGAAAGTCATAGCCCCAAAAATAATCATGGACAAGAGACCTAACGTGACATCCCATGTCCAGAAATTTTCCGCCAGTCCAAAGAGATAGGTCTCAGGATACAGAGCGAGCAGGGTTAGACAGTATAAAAAAGAAAACCAAAAAGCCATTACGCCGATCTGCTTTTGATAGCCATGTCGCATGTTTGGCCAACCAATATAGTAGCTCACACTGCCAGACGAAAACGCTAAGGCGTACATAAATGAAGACGTTGCTGCTAACGCGAAAGATACCCCCATCAACACCACTGTCGTACTGGTAAAATTAAGAATGTACAGCATATGAAAACCAAATAGCAGCGCAGCGATTAGCGCAGCAACAGTCCATTTCTTACCATCACTTGGTCCGTCAGTAGTTTTGATTGCGTGTGACATATTGTATGTATAGTAAAGTACTAGCAAATTACCACCAATCAAGTTATCCCCGTCTAACGATTACTGCCGGCTATATGATCGCGCAAATACGCTCGTGCATCCCGAGAACCAGCTACTTTTTTACCTGGATTAAAAATATTCTGTGGATCAAAGATGTGTTTAACGGCAGCAAACAGAGCTGTCATCTTGGCACCGAACATACCTTCTAGGTACGGGGTACGCAATATGCCGTCGTTGTGCTCAGCACTGATTGAACCATGATACTCAGCGACCAGAGCATAAAACTCATCAGCTACCGGCAAAATCTTTGTCTGCTCTGACTCCTGACGTAAGTCCATCAACGGAATAATATGGAAGTTTCCATTGCCAGCGTGACCGGCAATATTAGCTTTGATGCCGTGTCGTTTCAAGAGCGCAAAGGCTTTAGGTAAGAATTCAGGCACCAAATCAGGGTCGATACAAAAATCTTCAACAAACGGTGCTGAACGCTTACCTTTTGTTTGCTCAGTTAAAATCTTAAAACTATTACGCCGCATAAGCCAATATTTTTCAGCCGCCTGCTCATCTAATGGTGGTCGAAGCCACACCCGATGCGACGCCAATGCGGCAACAACGTCAGCTGCCTTAGCATCGGCCGCAGCTGGGGTTTCTTCAGCTACTTCAGCTAGAATAATGAGTTTGGGAACACCCAACATGCGTATTCCAATCATGGCCTCTGGCCAAAATCTCCAGGCGAATAAGAGAATATTTTCGCCGACCAACTTAGCTATCTGTGGCATAAAACGAATTCCAAGCAAAAGAGTTTCGTCGTCAAATGCTTCAAGTGTTTCCAAATCGTGCTCACGAAGCTGATTAACTACGTCTGGCATATCAGACCAATCTTTGAAGAAAATTGGGATAGTACGGCGATGTGGCTTATCTACCACCAATCGCCAAGTGACTTCCGTCAAAATTCCGAGGGTGCCCTGCGAACCGACAAATAGTTGTGCCAGATCAAATGTGCCTGACTCTGCATCGTAGACTCGCCACAAAGCATAGCCTGATGAGTTTTTGGAAACAGTCGGAGCAGCAGCCTGGATGACATCCCAGTGTTCATCAATCAAGTCAGCAATATCCCGATATACCTGACCTTCGAACGTCGACAAGGCTCGCTTAGCTGCAAGCTCGTTGCGAGTAAGTGGACCAAAAGTATACTCATTACCATCAGCTAACACCATTTTTACCTGATCGACGAAGTCTCGTGTTTGTCCGTAGCGCAGAGTACGTTCACCGCCTGAGTTATTCATCGTTATGCCACCAACGGCTGACAAGGACTTTGACGCAGGATACGAAGGCATAGAGAGAGCCAGCGGTCCAGCCTCAGCCTCAAAGTCACGATAAAAAACTCCTGGCTGTAAGGTGGCTCTAAGCGCTGCGGCGTCAACCGAAAAGTAATTGAGGTATTTGGTGCAACCCAAGATAATTGATTCGTTTAACGGGCCGCCAGTCATGTCAGTTCCGGCACTACGGCCAGTGATTGATAGTGCCGGAAATTCGGCTTTATATTTAGCAACCGTCGTGACAACAGTTTTTATGTCTTCAACTGTCTTGGGCTCAACAACAAGCTGTGGCTCCACGGCAAACAGCGACCAGTCGCGACTATACTCCTTGACCAGAGCATCACCAACATGAATATCTCCTGCTACACTATTTGTAAGAGCATGTAGTACCGGTTCGGGTACATTGGCGTTAGATGGTAACATAACAGAAAGTAGCAAGTACGTAATAATGAGTAATTATAGGTAAAGTGTAGCACACGCACTAAATCAGTAAGTTAGTGATACCGTGTTGAGGGACTATCACTTCATACAACACATCAGTAATCATTCCCCCTGCTGCAGACTGTAATTCGTGACAATGAAAGAGTCAGTGTCCTGGATTATTAGCAATGAACTCAATGTCATAGGTCTCACCCAGCAATACGGGATGAGTATTTCTTGTCCACGGGGCTGCCTCAGGGATTGGATTACCGTCTACCGCTAGTACTCTGAATTGATGACCATGTAAATGCATGGGATGAAAAGTAGAAGAACCCGCGCTAATCATGCGTACACGCACTACACTACCATCTCGAACATTAATTGTTGGAACAACTGGGAATACTGCTCCTCCGATAGCATACAGTCCATGCCGGAGCAGTACTACTACACAGATTCATGTAATTCAGTCGTCTCCGCAGAATGAAACTGTCGCCAATATTCAGTCACCGATAGATATGCGATTGCTGATACAGGAATAGCAATAATAATTCCTAGCACCCCGCCTATATACGCTCCACTAATGACAGATAGAATTAAAAAGGCTGGATTAATGTCAATTGCTTTGTGCATCAACAGCGGCGTTAATACAAACGGTTCGATAATACTATTGATAATAATATACCAAAGAGCAGCCACAGCACCCACTATTGGAGAAATAGTAAAGCCAAGCACAATGGCTGGTACAGATGCAATAATTGGTCCTACAAATGGAATGAAATTCAAAAACAAGGCCAAAATTCCCAAACTCAGCGCATACGGAATACCCAAAATATACAAACCAACAAACGTAGCAAAGCCAACAATCAGAGAACTTAGGGTTTTACCCCAGAGCCAACTACCAACTTTGTCCTGTAGCTTATCCCAGAAAATCGCCGCTCGACCTTGATACTGTGGTGGTACCAGGGGCATGACGAAGCTCCGGACCCCACCAGCCTGAATAGTCAAAAAGAACGCCACGAAGAAAATAGCCAGGAAGGTTGCCAAACTACTGAACGTCTTAAAGATAGTGCTTATTACCACAGCTGGACTATCGGTCACACTATCAGAAAACGAAAGTAGGTACGGTCCGATATCAAAGCGAGCTACTTCATCTGGCGTCAGAAACGGTTCTGAATACGTAGGATAATCTACTAATAAATTTCGTAGCTCGGACACGAGTGGAGGGGTCACTAAAACCAACATGGCTACAACTGACGCAACCACAGCCAAATATATCAGCGCTGCCGAGGTAGTCCGAGAAAATACGCCAATGCGAAAGCGATCCAGCAGCTGATCCATAGCAATAGCAATTATCACTGAGGTGAAAAAAATCAAAAGCACACCTTGCAGAGTCGACAATAACAGAAATACTCCATACACTAGAGCAAATGCGCCGGCTATTTTTAGAGCGTCAATAAAGCGCATAGACGATTCAAACATAGCTCTACTATAGCACCCACTAGCTTGGCGTGCACTACCTCAGAATTACTCGGACTTAGGTACTTTTACCAAGGCCTGACGATTGCGGCGCCAGCGCTCTTTAGCAAACCAAAAATTCATACTTGCTCGCACTACTCGAAAGGCTCGCAAAACGCGCAAGATCCGCAGGGCTCGAGTAATGTCGGACGTAACAGGGATAGACGAGATGAGATTGAGCCAATTTTGACGCCAGTACGTGCGTCTGGGGATGGCAGTATTAAATATCAGCCCCATAAAAAAGTCAGTCAGAAAAATATATGCGATTATGACATCGTATCGCTGCAATCGCACGAGTAACTCCGGTGCCGCATCGTGAGCAAAAAACTCATACCCCAACATGCATACACTTACTATTGAAAGCAGCATAATTATCGCAGCGTACCAAACGTTGGCTTGCAGATATATAACAAGACGACCAATCATAGTTATAGTGTAGCAAATGTAACTACCGCCAACTGACTCTTACTCCCCGCCAAACAATCGCTTTTACTTTTACCAAAATCTGTGTACTGTAGAAGCACTATGCCAGAACTACCAGAAGTTGAGACCGTTCGCTTGCAGCTAATACGTTATGTTATAGGTAAAGAAATCGCCAGAGTAGTAGTTCGCCACCCTAAAACAGTTAATCACGACTTGTCCATCGAACACATTTTACCAGGCCAAAGTATTTCAAATATCGAACGAGTTGGAAAATTACTAATTTTTAGCTTCACTGACCAGCCAGACCAGTATCTACTGAGTCATCTAAAAATGACCGGTCAGTTTTTCTACGTCAGCGCGACCGGCGTGATTGGTGGTGGTCACTCCATGCATGCAACTGACACTCTTGACCTACCCCACAAACACACCCGAGTTAGCCTCTACTTTACAGACACCTCGTCACTCCACTTCAATGACATGCGCTTATTTGGCTATCTCAAGCTCGCCACTGCCGCTGAAGTCGTTACGGCACGTAGTAAATTTGGACCAGAACCCATCGCTAAAGATTTTGACATTATCACTTTCACTGCTCGCTTGCGCAAACGCTCAACGACTATCAAAGCCGCTTTACTCGATCAAACGTTCATTGCAGGACTGGGTAATATTTATGTCGATGAAGCCCTATTTGCAGCTGGAGTTCGGCCGACCAGACGAGCCAATCGTGTTACCAAAGCCGAGGCCGCCTTGATTGCTACAGCCGCAAGCGACATCATGAATCATTCCATCTCAGTTGGCGGTACCACGTTCCAACACTTCGTCGATACCGGCGGTCAAAACGGTAACTACACTGACTACCTCAACGTATTCGGTCAACAAGGCACTTCCTGCCCTCGTTGTGGCACTATCATGAAGAAAATCCGTTGCGCCGGCCGCGGCACCCACTACTGCCCTGGCTGCCAAAAATAACGTTAAAGTACCTTAATCCCGCAGTATAGCCCCTATACTGCGGGATTAGTAACATTGGCACACCCCGCATAATAACTAGGCCACTGGTTCAATGAACGTGTATAAGACGAGCCAATATGCAGTTGTTAGCGGCACACACAAAACCTTTCAGTTAACTGAAAGGTTTTGTGTGTGCTCTTTTAATAGGAGGTACGTAGACTACACTAAGACTGAGGCATGATTGGTACTGACTTCGAGCGTACCGAATTCAATCGTAAACTCCTTAGTGGTACCTGCGGCTTCTTTGATAGTAATCGTGCCAGCCTTCAGGGCAGTCATAAGTGACTCATGACCGGCCATCAATGTCATCTCTCCTTCACTTCCTGGCACTGTCACCGACACTACTTCCCCATCAAATAGCGGTCCATCAACGCGAGAAATAGTGAGTTGTAGTAGTTTTTTTTCTGCCATAGTGTGTTGGATTAATTGAAGGAGTAACTGTGAAATGTATAGATAGAATCAAATGATATTAGATGCGTTCCTTCCTTAATTGGTCAGCCTTACAATTTTTATTAGGGATAAAAAATTGTAAGAAAATTTGCAATAGTCGCTTCCGCTTGTTTGCTTATTTTACTTCGTCGACCCCGCCCTTCATGTAAAAAGCTTGCTCGTTTTTATCATCATGCTTTCCATCAAGAATTTCACCGAAGCCACGAACGGTGTCAGCGAGCGTTACGTACTTACCAGGTGAACCAGTGAAGACTTCGGCGACTGAAAATGGCTGACTGAGGAAGCGCTGAATCTTTCGCGCACGATATACGGTCTGCTTATCTTCTTCTGAAAGCTCTTCGATACCAAGAATAGCAATAATGTCTTGCAAGTCTTTGTAGCGCTGCAGTACGAGCTTCACGCCTTGCGCAACCCGATAATGTTCTTCACCAACGACGTTTGAATCAAGGGCGGATGAGTTACTTTCTAGCGGATCAATCGCTGGGTAGATACCAAGTGACGCGAGCTGTCGTGACAGCACCACGGTCGAGTCGAGGTGCGAGAAAGTAGTAGCTGGCGCCGGGTCAGTCAAGTCATCAGCTGGTACGTAGACGGCCTGCACTGAAGTAATTGAACCTTTCTTGGTCGAAGTGATCCGCTCCTGCATCTTACCCATTTCCTCAGCTAGCGTCGGCTGGTAGCCTACCGCTGACGATACTCGGCCGAGTAGCGACGACACTTCCTGTCCAGCTTGGGTAAAGCGGAAAACGTTGTCCATAAAGAAGAGCACGTCCTTTCCGCCTTCATCACGCAGTGCTTCGGCCATAGTCAGACCAGTTAGACCAACGCGAGCGCGTGCTCCTGGCACTTCATTCATCTGACCAAATACGAGAGCGGTCTTATCGAGTACACCTGAGTCCTTCATTTCGTGATAGAGATCGTTTCCTTCACGTACGCGCTCACCAACTCCCGCGAACACTGAATACCCACCGTGCTCTGAGGCTACGTTGTGAATGAGTTCCTGGATAAGCACGGTCTTCCCTACTCCCGCTCCTCCGAAGAGGCCGACTTTACCACCTTTAATAAACGGCGCGAGGAGGTCAACTGACTTGATACCAGTTTCAAACACTTCGGTGGAGGTCGATTGTTCAACAAAAGCTGGTGCTTCTTGGTGAATCGTCCGGGTCGGTGTAGCCGTCAACGCACCTTTTCCGTCGAGTGTCTGACCAAGAACATTGAAGAGACGACCGAGTGAGTCGGTTCCGACTGGTACAGCAATAGCAGCTCCAGTATCGGCAACAGCCATACCTCGAACGAGTCCTTGCGTATCTTCCATAGCAATCGCACGCACCCGGTCGAGTCCGACGTGTTGCGCTACTTCGAGAGTAATGGTTTCTCCACCTTCTTTGGCGACCGTCAACGCGTTTTGGAGGGCTGGTACACCATCCTTGAAATGCACGTCGACCACTGGACCAATGATTTGTGTGATAGTTCCTGTATTCATAAATGTGTCTTTAATAAAATAATAATTGTGTTTGAAACTCGGTACTACCGAGAGGAAGCAGTTGAAGATATTCAAGTGCTACCTCTAGATACTAGAAGTGATTTTAACGTCTTGTCTGACGTAGCTATCTGAGCTTAAAAATTAGATGATGTGAGATACAGGGCAGCTGAAAAAAATACATGTCGTACCTGATGTACGGTGAGTGATATTTTTCTGAAGGCTAACGAAGTAGATGGCATCATATTATTTCTTAAGGGCTTCCATACCACCGGTTATTTCAGATACTTCAGCCGTAATCGCCGCCTGGCGTTCCTTGTTGTAAACCAGGGTCAGTGCCTTTGTTACCTCTTTACTCTTATCAGTAGCGTTCTTCATGGCTACCATACGCGCTGAATGTTCAGATGCTTTACTCTCCATGAGAGCGTGGAAGAACATAATCTGCACTAATTGAGGAATCAGGACATCCAAAACCGCCTCAGCACTAGGCTCGACCTTATAGTCAATCACGGCGTCTGGTCCAACCATATCTTCACTCCACTGCCCCGTCCGCGGACGAATGCCGCGCATGATGTAGTGGATTTCCTCGGGATCAAGGGGAAGAATTTGACGCTTGGTCGCTTCCTGCTCAAAAGTCGAGAGGAAATTTTGATAGATGATAGCAACGTTTTTGAATTGCGCACTGGTCGCAAAGGCCTGGAGGGCTACTTCAGCCATTTCACGAATATCAGCCAAACTAACGTCATCACTGACGTTCGTATATTCAGCCAATACCGTGAGTTTCTCGCGAGCAGCAAACTCCACGGCCTTACGACCAATCGCGATTACTGATATCGGTATACCAGCAGCCACCACGTCTTCTGCTTGCTTCAGCACAGCGCTGTTAACACTCCCCGCCAGGCCTTTATCACTCGTCACTAAGACCAAGAGCGTCTTACCCTCGGTACGCACTCCAGCCAGCGGGTGCTGCTTAGCCGCTTCACTACCAGAAATACGCGAAAGAATACGCAGTGCCGTGTGGACATATGGTCGACTGTCAAAAGCTCGCATTTGACTCTTACGCATCTTCACCGCCGAGACAGCCTCCATCGCCTTGGTTACTTTACCAGTTTTCTTGGTAGAGATTATTTTGTTTTTGACGTGTTTGAGGGCCACAATAAAATAATTTACGCAGTTGTGTAATAGATGCTATTTGCTTCCTTGAAGTCAGCCATTGCTTGCTTGAGGTCGGTTTCGAGCTCTTCACTGAGGGCACGTTCACTGGCGATACGATCGACAATCGTCTTGCGGTCGCGGTCTACGAACGCTTGGAAAGCGGTTTCAATCGCTTGCACTTGTTCGGGTGTTGTACCATCAAATAATCCGTTGTTGGCTGCGTAGATGGAGATAACTTGATTGTAGAACGGCATTGGGTTGTTTTGTCGCTGCTTCAAGAGTTCAACGTACTTTCGACCATTATCAATCCGCACCTTGGTATCTTCATCAAGATCTGAGGCAAATTGCATGAAGGCCTCAAGTTCGCGGAACTGTGCCAGCTCGAGACGAATCTTACCTGACACGGCTTTCATCGCCTTAGTCTGAGCCGCTGACCCAACGCGAGATACTGAGATACCAACGTTAAGTGCTGGGCGAATACCTTTGTTAAACAGTTCTCCTTCGAGGAAAATCTGACCGTCAGTAATCGAAATTACGTTAGTTGGAATGTAGGCCGATACGTCACCTTCTTGGGTTTCAATAATTGGTAGCGCAGTAATAGAACCACCTCCCAACTCCTTACTCAGCTTCGCTGACCGCTCTAAGAGCCGTGAGTGCAGGTAAAAGATATCTCCTGGATACGCTTCACGACCAGGCGGGCGACGCAGCAAGAGCGACATTTGTCGGTAGGCCACGGCATGTTTAGAGAGGTCATCAAATACCACGAGAACATCGCGGCCCTGCTCCATAAAGTACTCGCCGATAGCGACGCCGGTAAATGGCGCAAGAAACAGAAGTGGTGACGCTTCAGAGGCTGACGTCGCCACAATAGTGGTGTACTCCATCGCTCCAGCTGCTTCGAGCTGTGCCATGAGGTTAGCCGTCTTAGACCGCTTCTGACCAATTGCGACGTAGATACAAATCGGACGCTTTTCAGCTGGTTCGTACTTTTGGTTGATGATGGTATCAATCGCGATAGTAGTCTTACCAGTTCCACGGTCACCGATAATGAGCTCCCGCTGTCCACGGCCAATTGGAATCATTGAGTCGATAGCTTTAATACCGGTGTGAATCGGCTCATTTACGCCTGAACGATCCATTACACCGTAGGCCACGCGTTCAATTGGCATATTACGATCAGTTTTGATATCACCTTTACCATCAATTGGCTCACCCAGAGCATTCACGACCCGACCAACAATTCCCTCTCCTACTCCAGTTGAGAGCAGTTTATTAGTTCGATACACCGTCATACCCTCTTTAACTGCTCCACTTTCACCCAAAACCACTACCTTCACACTATCCTCTTCTAGGTTGAGCACCAGCCCGTAGAGTACTTTTCCAGCCGACATTGCTGCTTCAAGCGACAGACCTTCGGTAGTGGCAAAGACCACCATTTCCATCATTTGCGCCTTTGGCAACCCATCGATTTCAACAATACCGTCGCTAACAGCAATGACTGTACCGGCTTCTTGATTAATTTCAGCGTTATCGAGTTGTTCGATTTCTCGTTTGATTCGTTCAATGATTGTTGTGCTCATAATACGTGGTTATTAACAATAATGGGTGTGGCAGAGATTACTTAGTCACGGCCGGAGGGGTGCAGGTAATAGCGTGATACAAATCTAATAATTGTTTTTTGTAACTACTGTCATAGACGACGTGATTATGAGTAACCACCATTCCGCCTACTAACGAAGGGTCATATTTGAGTCGATACTCAGTCGGCAACTGCAGCTTAGTTAAGTGGGCTACAATCGCGTCGGCAGCTACAGCGTCAGGTTGGACTAGCGTGACGCACGGCTTATTTGCTTTGGCAGTGCGCTCGAGTTGCTGCAAGGCTCCGCCGAGCACTTTTGGCCACAGTTTCTGATGTCCGCGGGCAGACAAAATATCCTTGGTCCGTTGCAACGCCAATTCAACATCTAATCCAGATGTTATGGCGTCTACCAGGGCTATGACGTAAAGATGCTGCATATTAACTCGTGCGTTCTCGTAGAACTTTTTCGGCAGCCAGCAAAGCCAGCTTAGCTACCTCGGCTTCACTTTCACGCTCAATTTTCTTCTTTAGATCTAAGGCTTGAGCCTCAGCTCCAGAAAGAATGTGTGCTGCTTTAGCATCAGCGTCAGCGGTCAGAGCAGCGGCTTTTTCGGCTGCTGCGGCAACAGCTCGGGCTTCAATTGCCTCAGCTTCGCCGTGGGCAGTTGTCAAAATAGTAGCCTTTTCTGACTCTGCAGCTGACTTAGCCGTCGCAGCGGCTTCAGCATCTCTTATCCCCTGCGTAATTGTTTCCTCACGCGCCTTCAGCATGTTCAGTATCGGGGTGTACAAGAAGTACCCTAACGCAGCCATCAAGATGACAAAGTTGACGATTTGAATGACGATCAATCGAGCGTCGATTCCGAAAGCAGAAATGATTGGTTCCATACGCGGATAATTATTGGGATAAAAGTTGTTAAGAGTGTGAGTACCTAGACATCGGTCAACGATACATTATCTTTAAGTTGTGTGCTATGGGCGTGGAGCAAAATTTTTGTAAGGCATACTGATTGGTACAGTGAACAAAAATTTTGCGAACACAACGAAGCAGAGTGCCAATTTTAAGATTATTTACGCGAACTTGATAACAAAGGCAACAACCACCGCAAAAATACCAAGCGCTTCCACGAAGGCAACGCCGATAAACATCGTACTAGTGATTTTTCCAGAAGCTTCTGGATTGCGACCAATGGCTTCGAGGGCTCGTGCCACCAGCATTCCAATACCAATTGCAGGACCAAATACACCGATTGCAGCAGCAAAGGCCATCGCGGCTGCGGTAATTGCTTCATTATTGAGTTCTGCAACCTGCAGAGCTAATTCTAATTCTGTCATACTAAATTTTTAATCGATTAATTAACGAACAACTACGAGTCACGCTGAAACGAGACTCGTGATTATCAACTAATTAATGCGGTTCCTCAACCGCCAACTTGATAAAGAACAAGGTCAAAATTGCAAACACAAAGGCCTGGATAAAGCCCACAAACACCTCAAAGGCAATTAGTGGCACTGGCACAAAGTACGGCACGAAGAAAGTAATCACTAAGAGCAGTGTTTTGCCGGCGAAGATGTTCCCGAATAATCGAAATGAAAACGAAATCAAACGAGCCAATTCAGAAATAAGCTCGATGATACCGATTACAAACGCCAATGGTGACTTGAAGTTTATAAACTTACCAGCGTACTTAAATAAACCAATTGCTAACACTCCAGCCAACTCAATCGTAAAGAAGGCAACAATAGCGAAAGCAATGGTGATATTCAGGTCAGTGGCTGCCGGATACAGGAACGGTATGAAGCTCTCTCCACCCTCCCCGGCCACGTACATTCCGATTGACGTCACCCCCGGCAACAAACCCACCCAGTTCAAAGCGAGAATGAAGACGAAGATAGTCATTACAACCGGGAAATACGTCCGGGCTAGTGAGCGACTCTCGAGCACTTCAGCCATGTAGTCATACACAGTCCCAAACAAAAGCTCAATTACATTTTGCAATTTGCTCGGCACGGTCGCCAGCCGTTGTCGCACTACAAACGCCAATACTATAAGACCAACCATAGTCAGCCAAGTAGTAATCATAGTGGCCGTCAGCGGAACACCAAAAACCTCACCAACTATATACGGGGCGAGTTTGACAGATATACCTTCGGCAGCATGAGCAGTAGCGATTCCAAACATGAGTATTTCTTTACAAGCAATAACGAATGTAAAGACGCCCGCATGATACCAGAGTTAGCCGACAAATCAAACTAGTACACTGCATAACAAGCGAGTTTCTCGCCCATACAACAATACTGCACACGCATACCTATCCAGTAACTAACAGTTGCTTACGGTATGACTACGCTAAACCGGGAAAAAAATCCTTTACAATTTGACTGGTCGGTACGTGCATTGTACGCAGCAGCTTCTCATACGCACGCACCATACCCGGCGGACCAGAAAGGTACCAGCAACGCTCTAAATAATCTGGCGTATGATGAGCAATAATATCAGCTGTCAAGTAACCGTGCTCGGTGTCCGGCAACACTTCCTTGCTCAAGATTGACACTACCCGCAATGATATCTGTGTCGCCATGTTCGCAAATTCATCAACATACGCCGCGTCAGCATGGTAATTATTGCAGTAATATAAAACGTAGTCAGTCTCCTGCCTGGTATCAACCAAGTACTGCAGATGACTTCGAAACGGCGTCACTCCAATACCACCCGCCACTGCGGCAATCTTTTGCTGAGGGTCTTTGGGTAACACAAAATCACCGGCTAGCTGACTGGCAATAATCTGTTCACCTGGGACCAACTGACGTAAGGCTGCCTTGTACGTACTGCCATCGTTTGGCACATGTTTCATCGCTACCCGCACCACCGATTCAGTTGGTGCCGAAGCAATCGTAAAATACCGCCGCGGCCCTCGCGTGTCGGCCGCCTTATGAGGCAACATCCACTCTAAATACTGCCCTGCCTGAAACACTAGTCCATTCGGTTTTACAAATACGTACTCAAATGTATCCTGCGCAATTTCTCGTGTCTCTTGCAACGTGAGATAAAGCTTGCGGCGTAACGTACTAGGATAAAAAGCCAGGTTACCAATTATCAAAGCTAGCTCTGGTGACATAGCCACCCACGGCTGCAAAAGCGCCGTACTCGACAAAAAGCCGACGACAGCTCCATACGCAATTTGTAGTCGTTTGGTTGGTGGCGTCGTAAATGGCTCAGTGAGCATGAAAAAGACCAAAAAAAGCGCTGGATAGGATAGCCAGTAGACCGACCACGTACTGAAGATATCTAAGCCAAAGCGCCATTCCTCAAACAGAAAGACGGCCCAGCCAACTGCCAAAAAGGAGATCGCCATCGCCCACTTGCGGACTTTGTACACCACCGCCGCACCCACCAATACCAACGGCACAAAAAACTCTGGTGTCCCAATCCACCAGGTAGCTTCGTAAAAATGAGTGGCCGACAAAGCGGCGATACCCGCTGCCGCCGGATTGATAATATGCTGACGGCGGATTGCAAAGAGATATTTTGACAACATAGCGATGACTGCTGCCAACGCCAGAACAACCACAATCGTACCAGTCTGTCCGGGACTAATCAGAAAAAACAAAATAAGTGCGGTAATAATTGAAGATTCGTAGTTAGCCGCAGCCGACCACATACGGCGTAGTAGCACGTGACCGACTAGCGTTACACCGCTAATTACCGCTAACGACAGTAACTGCTCAGTCAAAGATACGGCAAGAGAGAAAAAGCACTTAAGCAAAGCGAGTAGCCGACCAGTAACAGCAGGGCGTATAGCACTACCCGATACATAGTAGTGCCATCAATCTGCTTTTCGATGTACGTAAGTGGGCTGATCATGTGGGTTATTACGAAGGGTTGATAAAAATCTGTCAGTAGTATAGCAAATGAAAAAAATCTATTGTGCCTGCGTATAGTTTTAGTATACTAAGCAGCATTAATCATTCACATAGTTTTTATGCCATTTGCTATTATTGCCGTCATCGTAATTGCCGCTATCGGAGCAGGACTGTTCATTTTCAATAACACTGCTCCAGCTACACCGGTCACTACTGACACTGCTACCGAGACAGCCATCAGACCAACCAACGAAACTGACACAGCCGAATCGAATACAGCCACCGAAACAAGTGAGAGCGACCCGGACACTGACTCAGCTACTGCGTATACTGACGGTACGTATTCCGCCAGTGCGAGCTACTTAACCCCTCGCCGCACCGAACAGACTATCGAGGTGTCGCTCACTGTCGAAAATGATATCGTGGTTGACGCCAACGTTATGTACGACGATCTAGCTGAAGGTTACTCAAACGACAATCAGGCACGCTTTGACCGAGCGTACGCCGAGCAAGTGATTGGACAGCCATTGGACACTATTTCGCTCTCGCGAGTCGGTAGTGCCTCACTTACTTCTGGCGCTTTCAATGAAGCTAAAGCCAAGATAGCTACCGCAGCCCGTAGCTAACACTATGCCTGGCACATCTACACCTTTGTGCCAAGCGCTTGGAACCACCTGGTGGCTAGAACTCCCAACGTCTCTCACTGCTACTGCACACCAAGCCATCACTACTGATATCATCCACTGCATTACAGCCTTTGAAGCAAATTACTCTCGCTTTCAAGCAACCTCGTTCATTAGCCAGCTCAATAGCACAGGCGAATTACAGCATCCCAGCCCAGAGTGTGTCGCTGCCTTAGAATATGGACAGACTCTCTACTCTAAAACAGACTCTCTGTTTAATATGTTGATTGGTACGCATCTGGTTAAGCGCAGGTATGACAATAATTACTCCTTAACTCCCACGCCTGAGCCAACCCAATTACCCAACCCACTAACCGATCTCCAGATTAGCGCAGAGAAAATCACCCTCCGTAACGGAGCGGTCGATATGGGTGGCTACGGCAAAGGTTACTTGATTGATCAATTAGCTGACCGACTGGCAGGCCAGCATGAACTATCGCACTTTCTCATCAACGGAGGTGGTGATATGTACGCTAAGACCCTACCAGACTCACCGGTTACTATCTACCTCGCCCACCCCACCGAAACTAACCTGGCAGTCGCTAGCACGACCCTCCAGAACGAAGCTTTTGCCGCCTCCAGTCCCCACCTGCGCAGCTGGACCCACCGGGGCAAAGACTACAACCATCTTGTCCAGACACACACGGACGCGCCAACGAAACTGGTAGATGGTGTTTTTATAAAAGCTGACCAAGCGGCCAGTGCCGACGCCTTGGCCACCACCCTACTCCTCCTGAACCCGGCTGACATCACCGCGTTTTGCAGCTCACGTCAGCTGGCGGCGGCTTGGTACGATGTTGCCACCGCAAAACTCACAGCCACACCAACCTTCTTGCCACTTCAGCGATTGTAATATAGTGATATACCTATACTTCTTATTATGAACTCAACTGTATCCATACTGCTTGCAGTCACCGCCGGTATCGCCACGGCGTTTATCGTGCAATTTACTATCAGCACCATCACCGAACCAGACGTTACCTATACACCTATTCCAACTGACCCAGACGAAGTGCACGTACACGCTGACTGGCTGGTAATCATCAACGACACACGCGCCCGGTTTACTGACGAACGCTTCCAAAGCTCGCAAGAGCGTATTTTGCACCCAGATATTCATCTCCATGATGGCGAAGATTTAGTTATTCATCGCCACGCCGACGGCGTAACCTTTGTTGATTTCCTGCAGTCGATCAACGGGGACCTGACTGACACCTGTCTGACAACCGACACCGGTGAACAATACTGCAACAACGAAGCCGCGCAATTTATGTTGTTTGTTAATGATGAGCGTGAATGGGCGGCGGCGGAATACGAGATTCAAGAAGCAGACCAGATTCTTCTCTACTACGGCAGCCCCGAAAATCCTCGTCTATCCGAATACTTACGTAGTATCTCCGACGAGTCTTGCCTCTTCTCTGGCACCTGTCTCGAACGCGGCTACAAAACCACTTCAACCTGTGGCCTCACCTGTGATATCTAAAGCAATTTACTGCGATCTCACTACCCGTCTGTAAGAAAACCCATCCGTCATCTGCCCCGGAAGGGAAACCTCAATATAGTCAAAGGAAGAACGATGCTACTAAAAAACGTCCTACTAGGAGCCACACTGACTGCCGGTATTCTCGCTGGAGCAACACCAGCGGCAGCCAGATCTGGGCAAAGTTACCAACACGACTTCACCGCTCGCACTCAAGGTACGATTCTTCGTATCACTAATCCCAGAATGGAAGTGCAAACCTACGCAGTTGTACAAGACAAAGGCGGTCCAGTAGTCACCCGCCGTCCAGACCTTTCACGGGGTTTACTGGAACTACTGGGCAACAGTGAGCCTGCCGAAAACATCGGACTGCTCAAGAACCTCACCTTTGAAGTGGTGGTTCCGCAAGAATGAGCCACTCACTCTGCCGTCAAAACATTTTAGGTTGCTATCCATTTTGGATGGCGACCTGTTTTCTTACCTGACTGCTGTCATGTATAATCACATCTATGACACTTCCTACTCGCGCAGAAGCCACTGCACTACTGCAAACATACGTCACCGACCCGTACCAGCGCCACCACGCTGAAATGGTCGGCTGTGCCGTAGCGAGCTACGCACCGACCTACCAAACCGACGGACACCTCTGGTGGCTAACTGGCTACCTGCACGATATCGACTACGAACTGTATCCCACCGAACATCCTGGCCCCTCTCTTGAGTGGTTTGCCGACTGGGGCTATCCAAGTGAACTCATACACGCCGTTGCAGCACACGCTTTTGGCTTTAATGGCTTTACCACCAAGCCAGAGAGTGACCTAGCACGCATATTGATAGCCTGCGACGAAATCTGCGGTATTTTCTACGCTTATCAAAAGCTTAATCCTATCCCCTATAGCGAGATAAAAGTCAGCTCCATCAAAAAGCGCCTTAAAGAAGCCAAGTTTGCTCCCGGAATCGACCGGTCCCATATCTATCAGGCCTGCGACGACCTCGGCATCACCATCGACGACCATATAGCCAATCTCATCGCCGCCTTTACTACCCTCGAGACCCCACCGATCGACTAATTCCCCGCTGTATATTGACGAGTTACCGCTTACGTGTTATCTTCTAGTCACCTTGAGAATCTCGTGTAGGGCTCTTGAGACGCGAATTGGACGAAACTTATTTCCGGTTTGGATTTACTACCTGCACAGCCCTAGAATTCTTCACCGAATTCTGTAACACAAATAGAAACTAATATGAATACATCAACTCCCCGACCTAGTCGGAAGCCGTCTTTCGGTAGTAACCGTAATGCGAGCACTAGCCCGCGTCGAACTTTTAGCCGCTCATCAGACGCCCGTAGTGGCGGCAGTAGCAACCGGCGAAGCTTTAGCAGCAACAGTAGCGGACGTCGCCCATTTAGTGGCGGCGGACGTGGTCGTACTGGTGGTGGCGGGCGCGGTGGACGCAAACAGCAGACTTTTGACGTCAACCAGTACATCAACCGCAACCCAATTGACCCAATTCCAGAAGAAGCTTACGTACCAAAGCACAAGTTTACTGACTTCAAAATTGATCAAGAACTAAAGGATACTATTCAGGGCATGGGCTTAGAAAACCCATCCCCTATCCAGGATCAAATTATTCCGCTTATCCTAGAAGGTAAGGACGTAGTTGGTCTCGCCCAAACAGGAACTGGTAAAACAGCTGCATTTCTTATTCCTACCATTCATCATACTCTCAAAAACCGAAACAAGCAGACACTGATTCTTGCCCCAACTCGTGAACTCGCCATCCAGGTTGAACAAGAACTGCGCCGTCTGACACCAAAAATGCGTTTATTCAGTACTGTCTGTGTAGGAGGAACCGGTATTCGACCACAAATCATGGGTCTTAAGCGGACAAACCACTTCATTATCGGTACCCCAGGCCGAGTACAAGACCTGATCGATCGTGGCCACATTAAGCCAGAGAAAATTACTACCGTCGTACTCGATGAAGCTGACCGAATGCTCGACATGGGATTCATTCATGACATGCGTCGCATCCTCAAAGATGTCTCACCTGAACGAAATACTCTTTTCTTCTCAGCTACAATGTCAAAGACTGTAGAAGGTTTAGTGCATGAATTCATGAATAGCCCAGAAACTATCTCGGTTCGCAAGAAAGATATTACTGGCAGTATCACACAAGATGTCGTCTACTACGAACCGCACACCAAGTTTGATACATTAGTTGAATTACTGAAGGGTTCAGAAGATTTTTCTCGCGTAATTATCTTCGGAGCCATGAAGCACAGCGTAGAAAAGCTTAGTCAAGAACTCACACGCGCAGGTATAAAAGCGGATGCAATTCATGGCAATAAGTCTCATCCGCAACGACAGCGAGCACTTAATAACTTCAAATCTGGACAAGTGCGAGTGTTAGTTGCGACAGACGTAGCGGCTCGAGGTATTCACGTTGACAATGTATCTCACGTCATCAATTACGATTTACCAAACACCTACGAAGATTACGTCCACCGCATCGGTCGAACTGGTCGTGCCGACAAGCACGGATCAGCTCTCACCTTCGTGACGAAATAGTCAAACATCTGCTATACTAGCGCCAATGCAGTACATCATACTTGCCATTGGCGCTTTTATATTGCTCATGATAGTAAATGCATTTCTTGGCGGCACTCCAATATAGCTACCTTTGTGGAATACTTATTTGCCTTATTCTTAATCTGCTGTTCAGCGTTGTTCTCAGGCTTAACCCTGGGATACTTTTCACTGAACACCAGCACACTCAAACGCCGCGCTAAACTAGGTGACCGCGAAGCGGAGGTAATTTTACCGATTCGAAATCTTGGCAACCTACTCCTCACTACCCTACTTCTAGGTAACGTATTAGTTAATACCATACTCTCAGTCTTCCTAGGTTCCATCGCCAGTGGCATTATAGCTAGCTTGCTGGCCACGACACTAATCTTCTTATTTGGCGAAATCATTCCCCAAGCCACAATCTCTCGCCACGCACTTTGGTTTGGTAGCCGGTTAGCTCCACTGGTGCGAGTGCTAGTACTACTATTTTATCCAATCGCATACCCCATTGCCCGCGGTCTGGACTACTTCTTAGGTGAAGAAATGCCGACGCTATACTCCCGCCATGAACTAATGGAAATCGTGTCTGAACTTGAAGAATCAGAGTACGGAACAATCGACAAAGATGAACAACGCATCGTACACGGAGCATTGATGTTTTCTCATACCACTGTGCGTGAGGTAATGACTCCTAAAGCAGCTGTAGTGCGCCTAGCAGCTACCGAACGAATGTCAGAAAAAACCCTAACTACTTTGGCCGAACATGGCTACTCCCGTTACCCTATCTTTAGCGGCAACCCGGACAATATCACTGGCATCCTATACACT
>Ga0136601_1000330_pt1 | contig 21474 bp, 22 predicted proteins | sample AntRauMFilla2699_FD_181020 | JGI IMG/M metagenome (GOLD analysis project Ga0136601, IMG submission 181020) | Saline lake microbial communities from Rauer Islands, Antarctica - Metagenome Filla 2 #699 | ecosystem: Environmental > Aquatic > Non-marine Saline and Alkaline > Saline | place...
CGGCAGTTTCGTTTGAATCTGCACATATAGGTTCCCGAGGATTTACGTGGATCGAGACCACAGGCATGCACTCACACCTCTGTAGTGCGTGTCGAAGCCGGTCATCCCCGCACTGGCTCCAAATGCTTTAGAGGCAGGGCGAGAGAACCGACTAATATTTATTTTTTAAGGTACGGTCAACGTCACGCTTAGCATCACGGCGTTTGATATCCTCGCGCTTATCATATTGCTTTTTTCCGTGTCCGACACCGACCTCCATTTTGATCCGTCCATTCGAATTATACAAGCTAATTGGAACTACCGCAACCCCACTCTGCTTCTCAAACCGCGCTAGCTCTTCGATCTCTTCTTTGTGAAGTAATAGCTTGCGCGTACGATAGGTATCGAAATCATCCGGTGCATTGGCTGGCTGAATTGGGGGGATGTGTGCATTGGTTAACCAGGCCTCACCACCGCGAACCACAATATGAGCACCTTTCAAGGAGCCGACCTTAGATCGAATAGACTTCACCTCAAACCCATGAAGCTCAATTCCGGCTTCATAGGTTTCTTGAATATCGAAGTCACGATGAACGGTTTTATTTCGTAGCAGTGCCATTAATGTGATTATAGCAGGTAAAGTTTTTGTGCTAAGTGATCTTTATGCGTATAATGGCTTTCACATGTCAAAGTCATTTCCACCGAAGAAAAAACCAAAGCAACCAAAGAAAGGCGGCAGTAGCGGCCCAAGTCTTTTGTCGAACATCACGACAGCACTGCTAATACTTTTTATAATTGGTGTTGGTTATACCGCCATTGAAGAGTTTAGTGATGAAACTGAGGATATTACACTGTCTCAGTTAGCAATTCAGATTCAGGATGGTTCAATAACTGAAGTAGTTGTCGAGGGTGAAGAAGTTACCGCCACTGTTGAGGATGAGGATATTAAGCGAATTACACAGAAGGAAACTGGTACTGCACTAACTGAAACTTTGTCCAATTATGGCGTTAGCACCACAACACTTGCTAGTCTGAGTGTTGATATAAAACAACCCTCTGGATTCGGTTACTGGTTTGCCACCTTGGCACCATTTCTACTACCACTGCTCTTGATAGTTGGTTTTATCTGGTATCTGTCTCGACAGATGGGTGGTGGAGGAGGTGGAGGAATGCAGCCATTCACCTTTGGTAAAAGCAGAGCCAAGTTTATTGATCCTACTGACAGTAAATCAAAGGTGACCTTTAATGACGTTGCTGGTGTGAAAGAGGCGAAGCAGGAGCTGTCGGAGATAGTGGAATTCTTATCACATCCAAAAAAGTTTTTAGATATTGGTGCCAAGATTCCAAAAGGTGTCATCCTGATGGGGGAACCAGGTACCGGAAAGACGCTCCTAGCCCGAGCTGTCGCTGGAGAGGCCGGAGTTCCTTTCTTTTCGATTTCCGGCTCAGAGTTCGTGGAGATGTTTGTAGGTGTTGGAGCTTCTCGTGTACGTGATATGTTTGAAAATGCCAAGGAGGCAGCTCCAGCCATTATTTTTGTTGATGAAATTGATGCTGTGGGTCGTACTCGTGGTTCTGGTGTTGGTGGTGGTAATGATGAGCGTGAACAGACATTAAACCAGATACTGACAGAAATGGATGGTTTCGAGCCAAACGAAAAAGTGATCGTGATGGCAGCTACCAACCGACCAGATGTACTTGACCCAGCCCTTCTGCGCCCAGGTCGTTTCGACCGTCGTGTCAGAGTGGATATACCAGACATCAATGATCGTGAAGCAATTCTAGAAATTCATGCAGAGGAGAAACCAATTACTGAGGATGTAAATTTACGCGTTATCGCTGAACGAACACCTGGTTTTACTGGAGCTGATCTTGAATCCTTGGTAAATGAAGCCGCCATTGCCGCTGCTCGTGATGACCGTAAAGAGGTAAGTCAGTATGATTTTATTCAATCTATAGAGAAGGTAATGCTTGGCCCGGAGCGTTCTAGCCACTTACTCTCAAAGCATGAGAAAAAAATTACGGCCTATCATGAGGCAGGGCACGCGGTAGTTTCTTCAGTGCTTGAAAATGCTGATCCAGTACATAAAGTTTCTATCATCTCTCGTGGTAAGGCTGCTGGATATACCATGAATCTCCCAACAGAGGAGAAGCGTTTTAAATCAAAAAAACAGTTCATTGATGAGCTTGCCTACGCGCTTGGTGGTTACGTGACCGAGCAAATGATTTTTGATGATATAACAACTGGTCCATCTAACGATATTAAACGTATTACAAAACGAGCTCGTGACATGGTGACAAAATACGGTATGAGCGATATTTTAGGACCGATCGCTTTCGAGGACGATGACGGAAATCCATTATATGGCCGTATGTCAGCAGATAATAAGGATTACTCACAAGAGGTTGCAGCTAAAATTGATCAAGAAGTCTCACGATTTATTGATGAAGCTAAGGAGCAAGCCAAGAAAGTCTTAACTGAACATCGTGACCTTCTGGATAAAATTGCGGAGGAGCTTATTGAGAACGAAACTATTGAACGTGATGACTTTGAGACCATCCTTCGTGCTCACGGCGTTACCCCAAAGCGAGATAAGAAGGATGAGTAATGAATAGTTGAAAGTTCATCAACTTAAACCGTTCCATTGACTCACTATCTTTATTCTTATAATGTATAGAAAGATAGTAATCTGAACCTTCAAAAAAGAGGTAATAAATGAGCCAGAAAATTACACCGAACGAAATCATCTTGTCCTTACTATTTTCTATTCGAATCATATGAGTCACTTGCTAGAATTATAATTCGTTATATAGAAACGTATTATATAAGCATTGCGGCAAATCAATACAGTTCTCCTGATAGTTATATCGATACAACAAGCTCCTCACAGGAAGTAAAAATGATATGCGAACGTCTTGAGGAGTATTATAAATCTCTGAAATATTAAAAAATAAACACCTACTTTACCAGATGGTAGGTGTTTTTTTGTAACATTAATAATTGACATACATATATAAATATACTACTATATAATCAGAAAAATAAACATTAACAAATATGGAGGTAGCTATGTCACCACCATTACTAGGAACTGGAAATAAAGATACGCAAAGAAACATAAAGCGAACTAAAAGGAATACCAAGGAAAGAAGAGACAAGAAAAGAAAAGAGAGCAATCTGGAAAAGCTCAATATTCTTGAAAGAAAATATTTCCCGCTCCCTACAGTTCATTCAATGCCAAGTAACCTCAGTCTTGACGAATGTCATTTTGAAGGAAGAAAGGTGCTGAAAGCGTATCAATTTACGCCTACAAACCTTGGTTACTTGGATGGTTTAATTATTTTTTATGAAGACGGAACTACTGATGTTTTTATCACATCTGTCTCATGGGAAGTGATTAGTAAACCAATATTGAAAGAGATTCGCAGATGGCGATTTAATGAATCTCCATTTCAAATTAAGGATGAAAAAGATTCATATGCTTTGTTCTTTTCAAGAAAAGGTATATCTGTAACGAAGGAGACCAAGATGAAGTATGAAGATGCTTTCTGTCTGTTATCGAAATATTTTGATTGGATTTATAATGTTAAAATATCTAACGATTCTTTCAGTAATGATTCATACTCAAGTAAACCTCTCATCATGGTAGAGCAGTTTCTTACCTAAATCACAAAAACCCGAGATACATCTCGGGTTTTTTTATTTTACTCAAACGACTAGCGAGTAATATGTGATAAAGACATGTGACAGACTACATAAAATAAGTGCGCCCACCTGGATTTGAACCAGGGACCACGGCTGTATAAGAACCGCGCTCTACCAGACTGAGCTATAGGCGCACTTATTTCACGAACCTTAATTTACCTGGCTTCCTTAACATATAAATAGTACGCCAGATACAAGCTTTTTTCAATCATTTCAAACCCCAATACATAAGTTTTTTGGTATTTATTCTTGATTTAAGTTTTGATGAAGGTACTTACCCCGTCTAGGAATTCTGTCATATAGGTGGCAGAATTCAGACATAAATTCGGGCAACGGTACTTGACCACCACAGGCAGTCAAGTTATTCCACCCTCATTCAAAGTGAGCTGCCTCGCGCAATGGTGCTACACGAGCCTCAGTATCAGGGTGATTTGTAAGTTTTGGATCTGCGTCAAGAAGTCGGCCAGCAGACCTGCTAGCGTGTTCTACAAGTCTGATATTCTCAAGTGCGGCCATGGCGATATCAGCCAGTCCAGACTGCCGAGCTCCAATCAGGGCACCAGGACCACGGATTTTAAGATCAGCATTCGCAAGCTCAAAACCATCACTTGATGACTCAAGAGCCGCAAGCCGCTCCTTTGTGCGTTCGGCCTGAACCTTGGCAAACAGAAAGCAGTGTGCTTTTTTCGTGCTTCGCTCGACTCGACCACGGAGCTGGTGGAGTTGAGCCAGTCCGAACTGCTCAGCATTCTCAATGATGATAGTGGTTGCATTTGGTACGTTGACTCCAACCTCAACGACTGAGGTTGATACCAGAATATCAATATCACCAGCATCAAACTTATGCATTATCTCCTCTTTTTCTTTATTGTTCATTCTTCCGTGCAGACTGCCAATAGTAAGGTCTGGAAACTTTTTTTCTAAAAACTCGCTCATCTCTTCCACCGACATTACATCAAGTGCGTAATCATCATCTTCATCGGGTATATCAATCCGCGGACAGATCACATACGCCTGCTGCCCGTCCTCGATTTTTTTCTGCAGCAGGGTGTAGACAGACTGACGATTCTTTTCATCAATCAGTCGTGTCTCGGCACTCTGTCGACCAGCCGGTCGCTCATCCAGAATTGATAGATCCAGATCTCCGTAGGCAGTAAGCGCCAAGGTCCGTGGAATCGGTGTTGCCGTCATACTAAGAAGGTGGGGGAGCGGTCCATCTTTTTTTACCAGTTCAGCTCGCTGATTAATACCAAAGCGATGCTGCTCATCAATAATCACGTAGGCCAGATGCCTGAATTGCACCTCTTTTTGTATCAGTGAGTGTGTGCCAACTAGCATCGAAACGACTCCTTCTTTAAGCCACTTTAGCAGTTGATTTCGAGATATGTCGGTAGCCTGGGTGTCATCAATTTTCGACGGAAACTTTCGACAACCAGATCCGGTTATCAAGGCCATCTCAATCGGTAGGTGGGCAAACATCTCGACGAAGCTTTCAAACTGTTGGCGAGCCAGAATCTCGGTAGGTGCCATGTAAGCAACCTGCAGGTTGCCAAAATCACGTCCTTTCGGTGGTGTGTTTACGACACCGTAGGCAGTAGCAGCAGCCACAAAAGTTTTTCCGCTTCCAACATCACCTTCCAGCAGCCGGCTCATTGCATTGTCGCTTGACAGGTCCTTGAGTATCTCTTTAATGCTTCGCTTCTGTGCATCAGTTGGATCAAAATCAAATCGATCCAGGAAGTCATCCAGGTCATCATAATCCATTTCTACCTGAAAGCTCTCCTGTTCATCTAACTCACGTCGCAGTTGCTTCTTTGCCACCTGAACCGAAAAGACCTCTTCAAAGGAGAATCTCTTCTGAGCCACCTCCGCATGCGATATTTTTTGGGGTGCATGAATCCAGATCATGGCTGTGCGAATATCTGGAAGATGTAGCTGGTCACGAACATTCTCTGGTATTGGATCTGATAATTTACTGAGCAGTTCTTTGTCTGAAAGTAGCTGCTGAATCTTGTGGTAGATCCACTTAGACGAAACAGATCTCACGCTCGGGTAGACCGGTAGCACAAATTGACCATCTTTTGAACTCAGTTCCTCGTCAGATACTTTTTGAAACTCTGGGTTAGTTACTTGCAGTTCTCCATTCTTTTTAGTGAAGGTACCGGTCATCTTTACTGGCTGTTCGTCCTCAACCATCTTGCCAATGTAGGCCTGGTGAAACCATATAGCTGAAACACTTCCGGTACTGTCTTCAAGCCTGCCGGTTGTCATTGGGATTCCTTGACGCCGACTTTTTCGGGTCTTGAGGTTTCTCAAGCGACCGAAAACAGTAACCTTCATATCATTATTTAGATCCTTGATCTGCATCGTTTCTTCTCGATTTATGTATCGGTGCGGGAAGTGATATAGCAGCTCGCCTACTGTTTGTATCCCGAGGGTTTCCAGTCCGTTTTTCTGTTTCTTCTGCAGTCGAAAGGCGTCTGTGAGTTGTGTGTTGAGGTTCATGATGTTAGTCAGTAGTTTGATATGTGTTACCGGCTCGGCGCAAGAAACCTTCGCTCTCGAGCTGTTTCAGGTTACGTTTCAGTGACTCCATGTGTTTATGTTCTTTAACCAGTTCGGAAAACTCCCGCTCTATATCCTCTAGTGTGGCTGGCTCATGCTCCAGTATGTAGCGAGTCAGTACTGCTCGCAGTTGACGATTTGACCCAGTAAAAGTAGATTGCTTCCGGTAGCTTTTGCTTTTCTTATTGAGATTACCAACAGTCTTTTTTAGATGACTACCATAATCCATTAGGGCCCAGTACCAGTTTCGCGCCTTATTTTTTGGGAGTGTTTCTTCAATCATTTTCTTGATCTCGGTATCAGTCACCTCATCCTGATCAGGGAAGAAGTGATGGATAAATACAGTACGAATATTCGTCTCTATGAATACGACAGGTAGATCGTATACAAATGCCTGTAAGGCACCAGTAGTGTACGGACCAACTCCAGGAAGATCCAGAAGCTCTGGTTCACTTTGAGGAAGCCTACCACTGTGGGTATCCACAATCTCTTTGCAGGTCTCCTTTATATACAGCGCCCGACGATTGTAACCAAGTCCTTGCCAGTGAAGTAAAATTTCTTTTGTGGGTGCAGAAGCTACCGATTTAAAATCTGGTAGGTCACTAAGCCACTGTTCATACTTTGGAATAACGCGAGATACCTGTGTCTGTTGCAGCATTATTTCCGATATATAAATTGCGTATCCGTCATCAGTCTGACGCCATGGTAGTTCATGACGACCATTCTTTTCATAGAAATTCCAAACTTGTTGTTTGAACTTAGCTACCATTATTATTTCTATTGTACGTGTCAGATGTGAAAAAAACTAATTAATGTAAATATAATCAGATTGTTTTTATTACTAGTTGGAATTATAAAAAACGGAGCAAATCTACGAAGGAAGGTATTGATTTGATTACAGGTATTACAAGCAGAGCGGAGGGGGAGGGATTCGAACCCTCGGTACCCGTAAAGGCACACTTCCTTAGCAGGGAAGCCCGATCGACCACTCTGGCACCCCTCCGCTCTAGTCATAATCTAATTGTAAAGAATAGTTTGCTGAAGGCTGTTTCTATGAATCACAGCTTCATGCTTACATAGCGTATCATTTTTATGTGCTATTTTCTAATGCAAAAAATAAGTCTAAGTTGCAAGCGATAGATTGATTACGGGAATAAAATACTAATGTCAGGGCAATCAACTAATTTATTTGTTTAATGCGCAAAGGCAATGCCGATTATCTTCGCATCTGTTACTTCGCGTAATGCCCGTCGAGCCTCGGCTAGCGTGGCGCCGGTAGTGGTGACATCATCAATTACATAGATGGTCGCTTCATCATTTATCTTCTTTGTGGTTCGGAAAACTCCGCGGACATTTTTACACCGTTCACTTTTCGACAACTCTGTCTGATCTGCTGTTTGTCGCGTCTTTTCTAGCAGCTGTTTGTGGACAAATATATTCTCGTTGTCATTATCAGCGATTGCTTCACAGACACGCTTGCTCTGGTTAAAGCCACGCTCGCGCTTCCTGTTCGCGGATAAGGGGATGGGTGTAATGACAATTTTATCGGCAAAAATTCGATGCTCCTGACAGATTGCGAGAATTTCTTCTTGCAGTAATTCACCTATTATTTCTGCCGCTAGCTTTGATTCACTAAACTTTAGTGCATATACGACATCACGTACTTTTTCATAGCGGTAGTCACAAACTGCTTCAATAAAGGATTTTTCAGGGATTCTGTGAGTCGGAAGTTTCACTAGATCTTTGTTTGACAACTTCCGCAATTGCTTAGTCTCATCTGTCGGTGGAAATAGCAGGTCGAGTATTTTTTTGATAATAGAATTAAAAGACGAATCTTTCATCTAATGCTATACTACATTATAGAAACATTATGGCGAATATATTCTCCAATATCATAAACTCTTTAACTGGTTCAGGCAGTAACAGTCATCCTAATGGCGTTGTTGGAATTGAGTTTAGTGCTGGATCAATAAAAGTTATTCAACTAAAAGATAAAAATGGTGTTCCTACCCTTGAAACATACGGCGAACTGGCGCTCGGTCCGTATGAAAAAAAACCAATTGGATCAGCCGTTAAATCAGATCCAGAAATGCTTGGCGAAGCTCTTACAGATATTCTTGACGAAGCTGGAGTAACAACTAAAAAAGCCGGAGTTGCAATTCCAATTTCTGCCAGTCTGGTAAATATCATTGATCTTCCACCTGTCTCTGATCCTGAAAAGATGGCAGAGATTATCCCTATTGAAGCTCGAAAGTATATACCAGTACAACCTTCTGAGGTGCTCATGGATTGGGATATCTTACCTAACAGAAATAGTGGAAATGCGGAACCTCAGCAAGCTCTTGTGGTAGCTATTCATAAAGAAGCAATAAACCGATACCGTAAAGCACTTGCAATGACCGATCTTGATATTGGTTTTTTTGAAATAGAAATATTTTCCAGCATACGTTCAATATTAGATCGAGGGATTGAGCCAGTATTATTAGTAGATCTTGGAATTTCTTCTAGTAAAATTTATATTGTTGAGCATGGTGTAGTGCGAGGTTCTCATACTATAAATCAAGGTGGTCAAGATATAACACGAGCTTTAGTCTCAAGGCTGGGGATTAGTTTTGATGAAGCGGAAAAAATAAAGCGCGCCAAGGGATTGGTTGGTGATGGGGAGGATGCTGATGCTGTTAGAGAGAGTGCCCGCACAATACTTAATTATATATTTTCAAAAACAAATGATATTGTCGTCGATTATCAAAAAAATAATGCCTCCGTAATCGACGAGGTAGTACTGACTGGAGGAGGATCTATTCTTGTAGGTATTGATACAATTGCTGAAAAAATGCTAAAAATTAAGACTCGTAGAGCCGATCCCTTCTCCAAATTAGAGACCCCACATTTTTTGGATAAAACACTCAAACAGATAGGCCCGGAATTTGCAGTATCTATTGGTGTGGCGTTGCGACGACTACAAAAGTAATCCACAGTAACAACAATCGTTGGTTTGATATTACAATGCTACAATATACTAGAGTAGTTATGTAATCTTACTAATACATGCCAGAAAAGAACTTCCAATCTTCATCATTTATACCAAAAGATGTAGCTCACTACCAGAAACCAAGATATTCTGGTGGTAGCGGAACTGGTGGATCTAGATTTGGTAGCAGTATTTTTTCAAAAATAGGAATGGGAGTGGTGTCACTGGCGGGATTATTGGTTATTGCTACCTTTTTTTATACCCAGTACTTAGAGTCAAATTTACTTGATTTAAAACAGCAGCTTGCATCAGCACAAGATGCGTTCGAGCCAGAGATAATTAATGAATTAGACGCAATTGATACGCGACTATCATCTGTAACTAAAATAATTAATAATCATACAGCCATCACTCCGGTTCTTGATGTTGTTGAGTCGATTACATTATCAAGTATTCAGATTGTAAATCTATCGATAAAGTCTAAATCTCGGAGTATTGCCGATGAAAGAAGCCAGAGAAATAGAGCAGCAGCCGAAGAATCGGTAGGAGTACCGGATGGAGATGTAACTATCACTATGTCGGGACTAGCTCCTGATTTTGCCTCAACAGCCCTGCAATCAGAGGCAATTTCTGAAAATCAACAAATAATCAATCCTAAGATTTCTCAGTTTGAACGCAATGAGTTTGGAGCTGTTGCTTTCACAATTCAATTCACGTTACCTGCTGATTTCATGCTTTATAAAAACACCATATAATCATGTTAAAAAAAATCTTTCCAATTTTATTAATTATAATAGCTATAACGTTATTTTTTTGGTATATCAAACCAGCGTACCAGGACACGGAAGCTACCAGGTCTCAGATTGAGGAGTACGAAACTTCCTTGTCTCAGATAACTGAGATTCAGGAAATCCGTGACAATCTACTGCGTAAGTATAATCAATTACCACAAACAAATATATATGTGGTAAACCGTGTACTGCCAGAATCTCTAGATGAAGTCCGTCTTCTTGTTGAGTTAAACCAGATTGCATTACCGTACAATTTAAGGGTTCAGGATATTGAATTTACGAATCGTAGTGATAGTCAGGAGAGCCTAGAAAGACAAGAGCGATCGGAAGCACCAAGAAAAGTGTATGAGTTTGCCCAGGTAAGTTTTTCTGTCAAAGGATCATATGCTGACGCTGTAACTTTTGCTCGTGATGTAGAAAAGTCTACACGCCTTATCGATATTACAGGATTTACAGGCGGTCTTTCAGATAATGACAGAAGAGCCTCCGGTATAGAGGAAGGGCCCCCAAGTGGTCAAGATAATACGTATACTATCACCGGTATAACATACTGGCTTCCTAATCAAAACTTATAATAATTATGTTTGAAAAATTCCCAACAAAACCAGTAGTAGTCCTTATCGTAACGGTTGCAATTGGAGTCAGTGGATACTTTTGGCTTGTAGACGGAGATGATATTCAGTCTGCTCTTGAAATAACTAACACTGAATCAAATGCAACTAGTACTCCCGAGTCAGTTGATACGGAAGAGATTTTAGCGCAACTTAATCGATTGAAGAAAATAGATATGAATACTGAAATTTTCAACTCCGATACTTATTTTAGCTTTGAAGATTTTGGTATAAGAATATCTGAGCAATCCATTGGTAGAGAAAATCCGTTTCTTCAGCCAGCTGCAAATACTCAAGGTGGTATAATTATTCCTAATCCGATTTCAATCACTGGATCATCTCCCGAAATTGAGGAAACTTCTTCTAGTAACAATTCAGATACAGATGATGTTCAGACAGATGAAGATACAGATGTTGCTGAAACAAATGAGTAAGATAGCTGCTTTATAATATACATACCAGTTCCTTATGGATTTATTACAAATTCTTGCAAAAAATGGAGTTCTGGATGAAGGCGAAATCGAAGAAATTCGAAATCAATCTCAGAATTCCGATGATACAGTGCATGCAATTCTTCAGCAGCGGGGTATTACTGTAGAACAAATGCTTCAAATAAAGAGTGATGAGTATGATGTACCGTCACATAATCTGGAAAATAAATCGCTGGATCCTGATGCTGTAAACATGATTCCACAGGATGCTATTGAGCATTATAAAATCTTACCGCTTCAGATTAATGAAGGTGCGCTCGAGGTTGGTTTTGTTGATCCGGGTGATATTACGGCTCGTGATGCAGTGCAGTTTATTGCTTCAAAGCACGATATACCATTTCGGATGAAGGTCATACTTCAGAATCAATTCGAAGAGATAAAAAAGGTCGGAAGCAGCTTAACAGGGGAAGTTAAGCAGGCTATTAATGCTCTTGAATCAGAGCTCACAAAAGAGGAGGAGGCAATATCACAAGAGGTTAGAAAAGTCTCAGATAATGACGATGGCGGTTCATCCGGTGAAATCGTTGGAGATGCACCAGTAACAAAAATTGTTGCCACAATTCTCCGTTACGCAACCGAAGGAGGGGCGTCCGATGTGCACATCGAGCCTTTGGATAAAAAAATCCGTATCCGTTTTCGTGTTGATGGCGAGCTTCATACCAGCCTAACACTTCCTAAAAGAGTACTCAGTGCTGTGGTTGCTCGTATTAAAATTTTGTGCCGAATGAAGCTTGATGAAAAGAGAAAGCCACAAGATGGTCGTTTTTCTGCTCATATAAACGATCGTAAGATTGATTTTCGTGTCTCCACCTTTCCAACTTACTACGGGGAAAAAGTAGTAATGCGTATTCTTGATTCCGAAAAGGGAGTTATTGGTCTTGAGAAAATCGGTCTTTCCGAGAGAGATCAGAATCTTATCGAGCACGCCATTAACCGTCCATACGGAATGGTACTTATCTCAGGTCCTACTGGTTCTGGAAAGACCACAACGCTGTATTCAATGCTTAGCAAGTTAGATACTGATACAAAGAATATTCTTTCACTTGAGGATCCGGTTGAATACAATTTGGATGGTATTAATCAATCGCAAGTTCGTCCAGAAATCGGCTACACATTTGCCGATGGTTTGCGCACGACATTGCGACAGGACCCGGATGTAATCATGGTGGGTGAGATTCGAGATGAGGAAACCGCTCGGTTGGCAGTCCGGGCTGCTTTGACCGGTCACCTTGTATTCTCTACGATTCACACCAACAATGCCATCGGTGTTATTCCTAGATTGATAGATATGGGGATTGATCCATATTTGATTGCTCCAACGCTTATATTGGCAATATCACAGCGTCTTGCAAAAACCCTGTGTGAGGGTGGCGGGTCTCCAATTCCGGTAAAAGGTAGTATTCAAAAAATTATCGAAAAGGAGCTTGAGGATTTACCAGAAGAGAGTCGGGCCAAATTTACTATACCGGAAATGGTATATGAGCCAAAATCAACCAGTAATTGCCCAACCGGTCTTTCTGGTCGTACTGCTGTGTTCGAGGTTCTTGATGTTAATGAAGAAATTGAAGAGGTAATTCTTGATGGCGCTGATGAGACAGATATAAAAAGATCTGCTCAAGCAAATGGCATGATTAATATGCGGCAGGATGCATTAATCAAGGCTTTCAATGGAGAGATTCCATTTGAGGAAGTTAATAAACTCTAGTGTTATAATATATATAATATGTCACAAAAATCTGAAACAATCTCACGTTTGACGGAGACGGCAATAAATCACCAAGCATCCGATATTCATGTTTCTACAGGAAGAAAACCTATTATACGTGTAGCTGATAAGCTACTTACACTTAGTGACCATGAGGAGCTTAGTGCTGATGATGTTAAGAATTTGTTATCAGAACTCTTAAATGAGGGTGAGTTAAATCGTTTTCATCAACAACGAAGTCTTGATTTCTCCTTTACTCATGGTGAGGATGCTCGTTTTCGCTGCAACGCTTTTTATGCGCAAGGGTTGCCGGTTATTGCGATGCGGTTAATTCCATCTGAAATTCGCACGTTGGAAGAATTAAATCTACCTCCGCAACTAGAGCAATTTACAGAGACAGAGCAAGGCTTCTTTTTGGTTGTGGGTCCGGTCGGCCAAGGTAAATCAACGACGCTTGCAACAATGATCGAAAGTATCAATAAGAAGTATTCTCGTCACATTGTGACAATTGAAGATCCTCTTGAGTATCTTTATAAACAAAAAAAATCTATTATTGATCAGCGAGAAGTTCGAATTGATACCCCAGATTTTCGCACAGCTTTACGAGCGGTATTTCGACAGGATGTTGATGTTGTACTAGTGGGAGAAATGCGGGGTAGAGAAACAATTGAGACAGCTGTTACAGCAGGTGAGACAGGGCATCTTGTGTACTCAACGTTGCATACTAATAGCGCCGCTCAAACTGTTAACCGTATTATCGATGCATTTCCTTCTGATCAGCAAAAGCAGGTTCGTTCACAACTTGCCTCTAGTCTATCTGGTATATTTTCTCAACGACTTGTACCGCGAATTTCTGGAGGTGTTATTCCAGCCTATGAATTGCTAATTAATAATAAAGCAATAGCAAATCTAATTCGTGAAGGTAGAACACATGAGATAGATAACGTACTGCAAACCTCTAGTGAAGCCGGGATGTTTACGTTAAATCAGTCATTGGCAGATCTTGTTCGCTTAAATGAGATTGAAATTAATAATGCAATGCGTTTTTCTCAAAACCCACTTCAGTTACGACAACTAATCTAGAATATAATATATGAGATTTATATATACAGCTATAGGAGAGGATGAGGTAGAAGAAAAAGGTCACATAGATACGTATGGAAAGGATACTGCGATTAGTATTCTACAGCAAAGAGGTCTTACTATTCTAGATATTGAGGAAGAGTCAGAAAATCTTCCGTTCTGGGAGCGACGTCTTAAATTTTTTGAACATGTTTCAAATAAAGAAGTAGTTATTCTATCTCGTCAGTTTGCCACTTTGTTTCAGGCTGATGTTTCAGCATTAAAAGTATTTACCTTAATAGGGAATGCGTCAGACAATCCCATGCTTCAGGATGCATTGTTCGATATGGTGGATCAACTAAAAGAAGGTAACTCAATTTCTAAAGCATTCTCCAAGCACACAGATATTTTCTCTGATTTTTATGTCAACATGGTCGCGGCTGGTGAGGAATCAGGTAATCTTTCTGACACGTTTTCTTACTTAGCAGACTATTTAGATAGAAATTACCAACTATCTTCTACAGTGAAGAGTGCCTTAGTTTACCCTGCTTTTGTTATAACTACATTTGTGGCAGTGATGATTCTGATGCTTACCACGGTTATTCCAAACATCACCTCTATTATCGTTGAGTCTGGACAGACACCACCGATCTATACACAAATCGTTATTGGGTTATCTGACTTTTTGCTTAATTATGGATTACTGCTATTAATAGGGTTACTTGCCGGTGGATATGGTATCTACTGGTATGTCACCGAAACTGATGAAGGGGCGGAAGCCCTCGCAAACGTAAAGTTGGCCTTGCCATATTTGGGAAATCTATATCAAAAACTTTATTTATCACGTTTGGCCGACAATATGCATACAATGCTTCGCAGTGGTATACCAATGACTCGAGCTATCGAGATAACCGCTAGCGTAATAGACAATCGTATCTACCATCAGATGTTAATGGACGCTGTGGAAGACATAAAAGGGGGGCGCACAATATCTGAATCATTGTCAGGCAACAAACAGATTCCAAATATTATGGTACAGATGATGGAGATTGGTGAAGAAACCGGAGAGCTTGGTAACATTTTAAAAACTTTATCTGATTTCTATCGTCGAGAGGTTGAGAATGCTGTCGATGCTCTTGTGTCTCTTATCGAGCCGATAATGATTCTAATGTTGGGATTAGGAGTTGGTGGATTGCTTGCATCTGTATTGATGCCGATCTATAACCTGTCATCAGGCTTCTAGAGCCTATCTGCCTGGTGGTGTAATCATAGTTTTCCACATGTAGAATTAACGCATACCTTAAGCACGTTATAATGAGTGATGTAGTACTTTTGCTCGAGCAAGAGAAGTACCACATATGTAATTATTAACTAAAATGTACCCTATCGTGTCTTATTTTAACAAGATCAAGAACGCACGTGGTTTTACACTAATTGAGCTTCTTGTTGTAATTGCTATCATTGGAATTCTTTCCAGTGTAGTGCTTGCATCGCTTAACAGTGCCCGTGCAGACGCGCGTGATTCACGTCGTGCACAGGACATGGCACAGATTCGCACCGCACTAGAACTATGTGCTAATGATGAAGGTGACTATGCTAACTGCTTAACTGATGCTGAGCTGGCACCTGATTATATTCAGACCGTACCAGATGATCCAAGCACTGAAGGTGCGTATACCATAACCAGTACTGATGGGTCAGAGTACTGTATCAGTACTACTGAATGGGAAGGTGATGATGTTCCCGACAATGATACAAATTGTGCAGGTACGTACTCTCTCGGAACTGACGGTATCTAGACATTGCACACATACTGTTTTCCGAAAAAATACTCTTCGGTCAACATAACAAAATCCGACTACCACGTCGGATTTTGTTATGTATGTATAAAAATTTTTAATCCAGGTAGTTTCCACATAAATGAATACAAGTGACCGAATTGCTACATACGTAAATTCTTATTTTTTACTTGGTCGATCAAGGTACCCTGTTTTACAGGGTGGTATAATACGTACACATGGAAACACTTATACTGATTTCACTTTTCATTCTCGGTACTATTCTCGGTAGTGGACTTAATGCGTTAGCTTGGCGATATGAAAAAGGTTTGTCTTGGGGACGCGGTCGATCACGATGTCCTCACTGTGGACAAATTCTCTCATGGTGGGAGCTGCTTCCACTACTAAGCTTTATCCTACTAAGGCGGCGCTGTAGCCAGTGTCATGTCCACATAGACTGGCAGTACCCATTAGTAGAATTAGCAGCCGGTGGTTTACTAGTTCTTTCGTACATAACATTAGGATTCTCATTGGGGGTGATAGTCACAGTGATAGCGAGTATTATTCTGCTCTTTATTTATATTTATGATGCTCGTACGATGTTAATACCTAATGCAGCTGTCTGGAGCTTTAACATACTAGCCTTCATTAGTGTTTTTCTGAATCAACGCAACTCGTTTACTTTTATGGAAAATATTTTTGTGTTACCGAGCTGGTGGGCGGTAGCGGCGGGTCCGCTGGCTACATTGCCGCTTTTTCTTATTTGGTTTCTTTCCCGTGGGAAAGTTATGGGTTTTGGTGATGTGAAATTAACACTTGGTATTGGGTGGCTTCTTGGTATCGCGGGAGGTTTATCAGCCGTAACTTATGCCTTTTGGGTCGGGGCAGTAGTCAGCCTTGGAATACTGTCTGCGCAGCGTCTGTGGAAAAGATCCTCGCCAGAAGGCTCCAAAAGCCTTACAATGAAGTCGGCCGTGCCGTTCGGGCCATTCCTTATACTGGGCTGGTTAATTGCACTGTTTTCAGGAATTACACTATTTTGATTTTTTTAAAAAAACAAAAACAAACTTCATTAAATTTGATATCCAAATCAACTGCGGCATTTACTTTAGTTGAGCTACTTGTTGCTTTCACAGTTATTACAATTGTCGCTGGTATGATGTATACACAGCGAAGCGGTTTTACTCGTTCCGTTGTGCTTAATAATGTAGCTAAGGAAGTTGCTCTGGCTGTTCGGCAAACGCAAAATTACGGTATGAGTTCTCGTGGAAGTGATATCGGAGATGATGTAGATGATTTTTCGTATGGTATTTCACTTGACGCAGATTCTTCACAGGGTCAGTTTTTTATATATAGAGATTCTCATGGCAATAAAAGATACCAGCCCAGTGATGAGCTAATTGAAACGTACTCATTACCAGATGAGATTCGAATTATTGGTATATGTCGAACCACTAGCTTTAACGATACGAGCTGCGGATCCTTCGGAGGTGAGTTAGTTATAATGTTTTCGCGACCACATCCAGATGCAGAGTTTCGAAATAATAATTCTGGCAATCTCTTCTCTGATACAGACACCGCAATAATTTTACTTGAGGACACTGATTCAGGATCACGACGCAGTGTTATTGTTCGCAAATCAGGCTTTATAGCAGTTGAGTAAATACATATGCAAAAACATAATAAAACTCATATTAGTAAAGCAAACACTCACGGTTATACATTAATCGAACTTGTTGTTGCTGTGACCATCTTTACCATGGTTTCTGTGGGTGTTCTAAGCAGTCTACTTTCTGTTATTGATGCAAGTCGTCAGCAGCAGGCTTACAATGAAGCTGTTGATAGTCTTAATTTCGTGGTCGATGATATGATGCGTCGAATACGGACTGGTTATAATTTTCACTGTGGTACTGGATCCGATACTGATAATGGTACGTGTAATTCATTCTCATTCACTAGCTCAGAAGTGGGGGAAAGTGCTTTTATTAATCCTCGAGTAACGTATCGTGAAGTCGAGGGGCAGCTGTGGAGGAATATTGCAGGTGATGACCAGCAACTTACAGGTCACCCTTTAGATATTACAGATCTCTCATTCCGGGTCACGGGTGCTGGGGGTGGTGACTTCGAACAATCTCGAGTCCTGCTTTCAATTACCGGTGAAATCGATGATGATATAAGCGAGAGAACGCAGTCATTTAGGATTCAGACCACCATTTCACAACGACTCTTGTTTCCTCCAAGTGAATAATATTACATATGAAAAATTTTTACGTACAATTTAAGAAGGGGATATTTGAAAAAGAAGTATCAGGTTTTTCTTTACTAGAGACAATTGTTGCCATTGCTATTATGACGGTCGCTGTTTCAGGAATTATGAATTTGGTGTATCAAGGATCCGTTTCCAGTCGATTGCAAACAGATCAAGTCACGGCTACATATCTTGCTGCTGACACAATCGAGTACATTCGCTCACTTCGTGATACGTACTGGTTGGAAAATATTGGTGGTAATACGTTCGATGACTGGGTGTCATCAAGCCCTATCAACTCTTGTGAGGATGGATGTATTGTTGATACTCGAATTAATAATGATTTTATTAATTCCTGTGAACATGAGTGTCAGCCATTAGACTATGATAATGAAACTGGCTTATATGGTCATGGTGAGGGGAGTCCTAGTCGATTTACACGTAAAGTAGAAATCGTACCAATAGCTGACTCTGGTTCTGATGTATATGAGGCTGAAATAACAGCTACTGTAAGTTGGCAACGTGGATCCGATCAGAACTATCAGATACAAATTAAGCAATATATTTTCGATTATCGTAAAAGCAATAATTAGCCATGATATTTTCTAATAAAAAACAAAAATCTCAACAAGGATTCACATTGTTTATTGCTGTTATTATTACTTCCATAGTCATTTTATTAGGAGTGACAATCGCTGGAATTATGCAACGGGACACTTTAATCACCGCTTCATCACGAGCCTCGACACAGGCCTTCTACGCTGCTGACACCGCTCTGGAGTGTGCCTTGAAGTGGGATAACCGTGGTGAGAATCAGTTTGCCAGCAGCAGCGATACTATCGAGTGTGCTGGCGATGACTCAGTCTCTGTCTCTGATTCCTGTCCGGGTGACTGTGACTTCTACTTTGAACTCGACGACGAAGGTGATGCCAACGTTTGCGCTGAGGTAAGTATTGAAAAAGAGCCAACAGGTAATGGAGGGTACTTACAGGTTCAGGCCACTGGCGGCGATGAGGTGTATGACATCAATGTGGGTGGGGTTCCATACCGAGTTCACGAGTTTCATGGTGATGGAATCTTGGATGTAATAGTCGGCGGTGATGTGGAGTATCTGATTATTGGTGGTGGTGGAGGTGGTGGTAGTAATGACGCCGGAGGTGGCGGGGCCGGTGGAATGATTGAGGGATCCGGTGAGGTTGAGGTTGGTAGCGAGTCCGTGGTGGTCGGTCAAGGTGGAGAGGGTGGAACACCTGCTGGCGGTGGTGGAGAAGAAGGGAATCCAGGAGAGGATAGCTCCTTTCTGGGGCAAGTTGCTTACGGTGGAGGTTTTGGTGGTACTAATAGCGATCCCGGCGGTGATGGTGGTTCTGGTGGTGGAGGTGGTGATGGCGGTGAGCCAGGTGGTTCAGGCGTGGCCGGACAAGGAAATGATGGAGGGTGGGGTAATAACAACGGTGGTGGTGGAGGTGGTGCTGGGGAGCCTGGGGAAGAAGGAACTCCTGACGGTGATGCAGACGGGGGTGACGGCCTCCAGTCTTCCATTACTGGTACGCCAACTTACTATGCTGGTGGTGGTGCAGGTAGTGATAGCAACGATGCTTACTCACTAGAAGGTGGCCTCGGAGGAGGAGGTGATGGCGATTGTTGTAATGGTGGTGATGGTGAGCCGAATACTGGTGGTGGTGGAGGTGGTGCTTCGTACAATGCAACTAATGGTGGTGATGGTGGTTCTGGGATTGTAATTATTCGTTATGCATTGGCAAATCCGGATGACAGTGATGCACCGGCAAATACGCTTATAGAGTCTCGCGGCCGCAACACCTGCCAGCCGAGTTCTCGCCAGGTAGAACGTGCACTACGTTCATTCTACTAATGCTAATCCGTTCTCAGCACACTTTAAACGATGTTTTCCACACCAACAAGTTGTAACTGAAAACGTGGTATATAATAAAGGTAATAACATAACATATTTATATGAATGAATTTTCACAGCAGGAACAACACAAAACTAATTACTTTGCATTGGCGTTACTTGTATTATTCACCGTTTTCTTACTAGTGACGGTATTTAATGATGATATTGATCAGCAATTTGTAGAGCAGACTGCATTCGTATCAACAGAGCAGAATGTTAATAAAACTCAAGAGATTACCACTTTTGAATCATTCAAAACCTTTCTCTCTCAGGATATTCCAGTCGATGCCAACGCTGTTGTGGAAAATAGACTTATTGCTCGCGGTGGAGAGGAGCCGGTAGAGCAAATCATTATCTACAAAACCGCAAAGATTAACGGAGAGTTAGCTCAGGTATATCGCAACTGGCTAGAAGAAAGCGGCTACATTACACAGGAAGAAAGGGTTGGAAATTATGCAGCAACGCTGGCAGCAACTCGGGGAAATAGCGCAGTTACAATTCTTATTTCATACCTTACGGGTGAGAACATGGCAGAGGTAGAGATAATCAACTACCGTCGCTAGTGTTCCTAATAACGTGAGTACGTAAAAATACCGGATGAGGAATCCGGTATTTTTGTCTTTAGGTTGTCTTTAGGTTATTACTCCGTATTAGTATCGTCTGCTTCCGATTCAAACTCTTCAGGTGGTGCCGGCTGGGCTTCTCCGCCGCCTTCGCCTGTTCCAAGAGTTACCTCGATAGAGGCTGGGTCAACAATATTCACGTCTCCTTCTGCAAGTGTCTCTCGTAGAGTTACCTGCACCATCTCACCACCATTCAGCACACTTGGGTGATACTGCTGTATCGCTTTATCACCTGTCCAGGATACAAGATACTCGGTCTCACGAATCTCAGCAGAACCATCATCAGCAACCGATAGTGTTTCGATGTTCTCAAGAATAAAGTAGTTTTCTTCTTGATTGATTTCAGTAACTAAACCAAACACCGTCTGATTCTCCTCAGTGGTAGTTACCGAATCTATGTTGCTCGTTACGATTAAGGCAGCAACTGCCAGTATTACAATCACCAACACCATCATCCATATCTTCCCTTGACCTTGTGTATTTATAATGTTTTTCATTACATGTACTATAGCATGGGTTATATATCTATAGAATGCCATTTTTCCACATGTTCAAATAATATACGTCATACCAAATCGTTCTGCGCTCATTTTTATTCATTAAGTGCATTACACAGACCTATTCATAATTGACATACAGGTCAATATACGTTATTCTAACCCTAGAGAAAGGTGTCTTTATATAGAATATACAAAGACGAAACGTACTTTCAAAATACTAAATATAAAATCATAAACCCATAGAGGTGAGGAAAATGAGAAATTCACGAATTTTTCTGTATTTATCTGTAACACTAATGATTTTCCTTACTTCTTGTAAGGATAATTCTCCCGGTTCAGATCCGGGCAATAACATCAACCTGCCCGACAATCTGGCTATTACGGCACCTGCCGCCAGTCAAATTTACTGGGATGATCAAGCTGTTTCTTGTGAGCATAATGCTGCAAGCTTCAGCTCCAACACCCAGTGGCTCGTTGATGGAGAAGCAGCCAACTGTACCGCCGGCAAGCTCGATACCGAGTTTTCTTC
>Ga0136601_1000332_pt1 | contig 21314 bp, 23 predicted proteins | sample AntRauMFilla2699_FD_181020 | JGI IMG/M metagenome (GOLD analysis project Ga0136601, IMG submission 181020) | Saline lake microbial communities from Rauer Islands, Antarctica - Metagenome Filla 2 #699 | ecosystem: Environmental > Aquatic > Non-marine Saline and Alkaline > Saline | place...
AAGACGACTCGCGCTGAGTGTTTGGCTGACCCAGTGGCGCTGTGTTGACTGCCGACTTGACTGCGCTGGTGAATTTGTCACGCAGGGTTGCGTCCTCGACGATAATCTCGTCGTCATTGACTGAGCTGACCTGCGAGCGGTTGATTATCAGAGCAGACTCAGCGAAGGATTTAAACAGCGTGCGTTTGACGTGTAGCTTCTGAATGGTGAATTGGTCGCTGTCGACCACAAACTCTTCGACCGTGCCAAGTTTCTTTTTCGAGGTGGTGTAGACCTTTTTACCGACAAGTTCGTAGTTTATGGCCAGGATTTGTTTTAGCTTCGGTAGGTCGTCGATGCGAGCGAATTCTTCGTCGTGGTTGATGATAACGCCGCGCTGGTTCCACTCGCGGATATCCTGGAGCAGCAAGATTTCAGTCTCGCTTTCGTTCGGGCGGGTGATGAAAAAGCCAGGAATCGTCAAATCATGAGGGTTTATTAGTGGTCGTTCGATTCGCGCGACGACACCACCTGCGTGAACGCTCATTACTGCAGTATTATTCAGCTTTGAGGCGAAGATAAGCATAAGGCTATTGTATCAGTTTTGAGTGAGGTAGCTAAGCGTGTGGTTATTTGGCGAACTCAACTGCGCGGGTTTCGCGGATGACATTGACTTTGATAGTGCCGGGGAACTGGAGGGTTGACTCGATTTTGTTAGCGACGTCGCGTGCCAGGCGAATTGCGGTTAAGTCATCAATTTTCTCTGGCTCTACAAATACCCGGATTTCACGTCCGGCACTGATTGCGTAGCTCTTGGTGACACCTTCAAAACCGTTGGTGACGTTTTCGAGCTCTTTCATGCGTTTGACGAAGTCTTCTGACGAGCTGTTGCGCGCACCTGGTCGGGCAGCAGAGATAGCGTCGACGACGCGGATAATCATCGCTTCTTTAGTTGTGGCGTCGATGTCGTCGTGGTGGGCGTGGATGGCGTGGACGACTTCGTCTTTCATACCGGCTTTTTTGGCGAGGTCTGCGCCGACGTGGTGGTGTTTGCCTTCGATTTTATGCGTTACGGCTTTGCCGATGTCGTGCAGCAGGGCCGAGGTTTTAGATATCTCGACATCTGCGCCGATTTCAGCTGCGATCATGCCGGCTAAGTGTGACATCTCGGTGCTGTGTTTAAGTACATTCTGGCCATAGCTGGTACGGAATTTGAGTTCACCGAGCAGGCGCTTGATGTCTTTAGGCAGGTTGAGTACGCCAACTTCGCGCATGGCTTCAGTTGCGGCTTTGTCGATTTCTTTGTCGATTGTCTCAACGGCTTTTTCGTAAACTTCCTCAATTCGGCCAGGGTGGACGCGGCCATCTTGGATGAGAGTTTCCATCGTAACGCGACCAATTTGGCGGCGAACTGGGTCAAAACAGCTCAGGACAACCATGCCTGGCGTGTCGTCGACGGTAACATCAACACCGGTTAGACGCTCTATGGCCTGGATGTTGCGGCCTTCTTTACCGATGATGCGACCCTTCATGTCGTCAGGCAGTGGCACGGCAGTCGTGGTGCGCTCGGCGGTGACATCACTGGCTAGGCGTTCCATGGCCGTCAGCATGACGGTCGTCGCGTCATCTTCGGCGTTTTCAGCCGCGTCGGTTTTAAGTTTCTCAGTCAGTTCGATTAAGTCTTGTTTGATGTCGCGCTCGGTCATCTCCATCAGTTTGTCGCGAGCTTCGGACTTCTTGAGTTTGGCTATTTTCTCAAGGTTAGCTTGTTGCTTGTCGCGGATCTCATGGATCTGGTCTTTGAGGTCTTTAATCGCTTCTTCGTCGACACGGAGTTGCTCTTGGCGGTCGTCAAGCGAGCTGAGCTTCGAGTCGACTGCGTCTTCGCGCTTGGCGACGCGCTTTTCAGTTTCGGCTAATTCTTTACGTCGTGAGTTTTCTTCCTGACGGGCATCATCTACCAGCTTATTGGCCTCGGAACGGGCTTTGTCGACGAGCCTGTCGGCTTCTTTCTTGGCTTCAGCCATTTTCTTGTCGACTCGAGCCTCGAGGTCGCCATGTTTTCGTTTGTTGATAGTTTGGGCGCCGACGTAACCGGCAGCCGCTGTCGCAGCGGCAATGACGAGTGTGATTGGGTCCACTTCGCTCTCCTTTAATTTGTGCAATGCTCAGCGAGCAAAATCGTCAACGTATCAGCCGTAGTTGGTTGGTCTAGCAGGGGTGAATACGTTGGCGGTCACTGAGTATGTGCGGGGTTGGTATCAATAGTTCGGATATAAATCCTGCAGACTAAGTATAGCGCGCTGGTGGGTAATCGGGCAACTATGAAGAGTTATTTGCGAGGCTGCGTGATGTTAGCTTCACCGCCGTACACTGGCTGAACAATTTGGTCGTTGTCGCCATTACTTAGTCGCGCTGCTCCAGTCGCTTGCCAGCTATCGCCACCCGTACCCACAATGGGGATGTCGAGCGAGTAGGCCAGTGTATTGCCAACGGTAGCCCCGATGCGCAGACCGGTAAAACTGCCTGGCCCCTCGAACACGATGATGCCGGTTAAGTCTTCGAACTGGGTATCGTTCTGTTCGAGTAGTTCCGAGAGCTTCGTCAGGATTGTTGTAGCCAGCTGGCGGTGTGCTTGCCAGGTGGTTTGGTCTAGCGGCTGGGAGTCGCTCAGTAGGGTTAGCTCGGCAGTCGGCTGGTCAGTTTTAATCGTTAAAATCATCAACTACCTCCTGTATATTTTCGATACCTTTGATAGTGAAGCGGCGCGAATTCTCGCCTAATGGTTCAATCGTAATCGAGACGGTTGTATCCGGTAGGATGTGCCGCGTCGACTTCGCCCACTCAATCGCCACGAGCACATCGGGGTCTTCGAGGCTCTCACGTAGTTCGTCGAGCATCACGCCCGGTTCGTTCAATCGGTAGAAATCAAAATGATGAATGCCGTACGGCTGACCGTCGTAGACTCGCTGCAGCATGAAGCTCGGGCTCTGGACTTGATCTGGGCTGTCGACACCAGCGGCCAGGCCACGGACGAGCTGCGTTTTGCCAGCGCCGAGGTCACCCATTAGCTCAATAGTGTCGCTGCCACTGAGACGTGACGCCAACAATTCACCAAGTCGCGTGGTGTCGGCGGCGGAATTTGTGGTGATGGTGGTTTTGGTGCTGCTCATACGTCTATAGATTAATCTGTTTAGTGTTTCTTGTCATCCAGCCATGTCCGCCATAGCTTCGGCACAGGCGGAAACCTGCCCCCACATCCGCAGGCTGCCATCTCGAGCTAGATTCAGGGTCTGAGTTCCTGGAACACACCCCGAATTAACTTATTTCCACTTACTTTTTAAAGCTAAAAAGTAACAAAAAGCATCCACCTAGCTCAGCCGAGCAGATGGTCGCTAATAAGCTCCAGCACTGAACTGCGGAACTCGTCGCTTCGCAACAAGCACTGCTTGTTGCAGCACTCCTCAGACAGTCCTCGTTCCTAGGCGTGCTGGAACTCATCAGCTCGTTCTGTCGGCTGAGACGGTGGGAACTGATTGCAGCTGGAATCCAAACCCCTACTCTATTTCGATCTGTTAATTTGCCAATTTTACATACTCTAAACGCAAAGCTAACACTGTCTTTAACCCTAAGGGCATATAGTATAAGCTACAAACTATTCTCGGAGGCGAATATGAGTGATTTGACCAACATGCAAGTGCAGAAGACCGTCCAAACCGGCATCGGTAATCTGCGATCTAATCTAGCACGACTCAGCGGTAGCCTCGACAACGTACAGCGTAATTCACAGCATATCGATGAGGTGCTGCGCTCAGTTCAGAATTTGCAGAAATCACTGAACAACCTGGCAGTTCGCATAGACGCCGTATCAGGAGTAGGGGATCATCAGCGGTTGACCGAAATCGAGCAACACATGCAGTCGATCGATGCGCGCCTGGAGAGAATGGATGAGTTCTGCGACAACCTCTATGACTACATGCAGCATCGGCAGCAAGCAAGAATGGGAGGCTAGTCCTATGTAATCCATACTCTATCCACACCAGTTCACTATTGCGGCGCTATTCAGGTGGGTAGCGTCGTTACTTTTGGCGTAATCAACGTGTTTATAACCTGTTGAAGTATAAACTTACGTGCTATAATTTGCGCTAGTCAGCGGGGATTGGCGCAGTTGGCTAGCGCGCGCGCTTTGGGAGCGTGAGGTCGCCGGTTCGAGTCCGGCATCCCCGACCAATAGAAAAGGCGAGCTGCATTTATGTAGCTCGCCTTTTCTATAGGCTCAGCGGAACGCTGAGCCCTTGAACCGGAATCTTTTGCGCAGCAAAAGCGGTTCGTAAAGAGTGAAGCGCGCAGAAGCTACCTCTTAGCTTCGAGCACTGGAGCGATGGAATAGCGGCAAAGCCGCGTCGTCCGGCATCCCCACCGAATTATAAATGTGACTCATAGTCCGTAGATTTATAGTCGACGTAATCAGATGCTGGTGGCATGAACTTGCACCAGCAAACTGTCCAATCAGAATTCGGCAATACTGTGCGCAAACACAGGAAGCGAGCCGGCTATTCCCAAGAGCAGCTTGCATTCAGGGCGGAACTAGACAGAACGTATATCTCAGGAATTGAGCGAGGCAAACGGAATCCGTCGCTGGTCAACATCTGCAAAATTGCACATGCGTTGAATGTAAAGCCAGGTGAATTACTCGAGTGAACTTGCGAACAGATTGAATAGTGATGTATAGTCTACATATATAATAATTATGGAGGCTACATGGCAAAAGAAAAAGAGGGCAACTGGTTCTCACGACACAAAGTATTAAGTGTGATTTTGGGTCTAGTATTGATTGGAATCATCGCCGGTGCTGCAAGCGGCGGCACTGATACCGATACGACGAATAATTCCGATGACACCGAGCAGTCAAGTGAAGAAGTGGCAACAACTGCCAAGGTGGGTGAGAGCGCAAGAGATGGCAAATTTGAATTTACAGTCAGCGGTATTGAATGCGGACAGAAAACTATCGGCAACGATGAATACTTCATGGAAGAAGCTCAAGGTGAGTATTGTGTCGCTGATGTGAAAGTAGAGAATATCGGCAATGAACCACAGACGCTGTTTGCGAGTGACCAATACGCATACAATGCAGATGGTCAGAAGTACTCAACAGATAGCGATGCAGTTTTCGCTCTGGACGAAGCACAGAATATTTTCCTGGAAGAGATAAATCCAGGCAATAGCGTGACGGGTCAGGTTGTCTTCGATGTGCCAGAGGGCACTAAGTTGGTCAAGCTTGAGCTTCACGACTCATCACTAAGCGGCGGAGTAGAAGTCAAACTCTAGCCATCGTTAGACGCAGTTTAGTATAGCAAATGAGCGCCAGTTGGCGCTCATTTGCTATACTAAACTCGTTAACAATTAATTATCAAGAGCGCGAAGTAGGGAACGAGCCCGCTGACTTCGCCGGCAACCAGCCATTACGGCAAAGGTGCTACCTCTCGCCTGCAGTGCAGGATAGATAACTGGTTTACTCCTTTCATCTTCCTGTGTAGTCAGGGCAGATGAAAGGAGTTTTTTATGTCTGCAGATATATCAACTATCAGAACCGCGGAGTTCGTCAGCCCGAAGCACCCGGATAAATTATGCGATCAGATTTCTGACGCGATTTTAGACGCGTGCTTGGAGGTAGACCCAGACTCACGTGTCGCTATTGAGACAGCTGGTGGTCACGGCAAATTGTTCCTGACCGGAGAAGTTACTACGCACGCCGAGCCAGACTACGTGCGAATTGTGACTGACATCGCTGGCGACATCGAACTGGTGACGGCAATCAGCCAGCAGAGCCCGGAGATTGCGCACGGCGTGGACCACGGCGGCGCAGGCGACCAAGGGGTGATGATCGGCTACGCTACCAGTGAGACCCCGCAACTGCTACCACTGGAGTATGTGCTGGCTCAGCAGCTGAACCAGGCGCTGTACCAGCGTTGGTCACACGATGGGAAGACGCAAATCACCCTCGACCGCAGCGGTGCGATGTCGGCAGCAGTGGCTAGCTTTCAGCATGCCCCTGGCGACAAGTTGTCTGCAGCCGTGCGTGACTGGCTCGGCAAACAGCAGCTTGCTGGCGTGGCGGAGTCGCTGCAAATCCATGCCAACCCCGCTGGCGACTGGGACATCGGTGGCTTCGAAGCAGATGCCGGGCTGACAGGCCGCAAGCTAGTCGTGGACAACTACGGTCCACAGATACCTATCGGCGGAGGCTGCTTCAGCGGCAAAGACCCCTCAAAGGTGGACCGCTCGGCAGCCTATATGGCGCGTAAAATAGCAGTCGATTACCTGAAGTCAGAGCAAGCAGACGAGGTGTTGGTGCGACTGGCATATGCGATTGGCTACAATCAGCCTGTTGAGGCTACAGCCACAATCGACGGTTTACAGCAGAACGTATCTGGCTATGAACTGTCGCCAAATGGAATCATTGAATTTCTAGACCTCAAACGCCCGATCTACCGCCAGACAGCACGGAGCGGACATTTTACTAATTCAGACTTTATTTGGAACCAGCCAGCGCCAGTTGCGTGATACGCTAGAGCCAGATGAACCAAATTCGACTATTCTTCACTGATAGCGACGGTCAACTGGCGATTGCGCAAGCACCAAACGCACCAATACTGGCGTTTGTTTTGTTCAGGCTGTTGGCACTCGTCGTCAGTGGGTCGCTCGCAACCTGGCTGCAAGTCGGGGCCGATGTTAGTTTAGTGATTTGGGCTGGGCTCGAGTTATTCGCTGGCGATTCGTGGTTTCGTCGATTGCTGGGACTAATCGTGCTGTTGTGGTTAGTCATGACGCGCCTGCTGTGAGCAGTGACGGTGGCCATGCTACAATTTAGGTAATGGCAATACTAGCTTTTTTCCAGTGGTGGTACGTGCGTGGGTGGGCTTGGCAATGGCGCTATGCGTTGACCAATCCGGCTCGTGTTGGACGTAGCTTTGATTTACTGATGCTACTCAAGACATTGTTTACTCCCTGGAAGCGGGTCAGTGCGGCTACAAACCAGGGCAGTTTTGTTCAGCAAAAATTGTCGCAGATGAGCGATGCGTTTATCGCCCGATTCATCGGCTTTCTTATCCGTTCGGTCGTTATAGTTGTCGGACTATTTGCGCTGACTATTGGCACGGTTTGGCAGCTGCTTATCAGCATCATTTGGCCGATATTACCGATAGCGCCGTTCGTGCTGGTAGTGTGGGGGTTGTTGTTATGAAGTTTAACCCTCGTTCCAGGCGCGCGGCACGGGTCCGAATCCGCCGCATACTCAACGCTCGCCTAGCACGAATAATCCTGCGCTCGATTCAAGTATTCGGCATGGTGGCGGCGATTGGGCTTTACTTCCTCGACCCAGCGATGACTGTATTTATACTTGCGGCAGTGGCAGCAGCACTGACGCTGAGCAAGTGGCGCGATGGTGATTTAGCAAATGTTGCCCCGACAGATATCTCCAGCTCACAGATCGACCAAATCGTCAGCGAAAAGTTACTGCTCGGGCTAAAAGGAGACGTGACGCAGACTGACGGGCTTTGGTCCGCACTGCGCGGTAGCTGGGCGATGGGATTTTATGCGAACAATTTCCAACTGCACCCCGACATGTTGGAGCCGTATGTCCAAGTACTACCGCCAACTCTGGCGCAGCAGGTCTGGCAGCGAGCCCAGCAGATAGCGCAGCACCACCAGCTATCGTCGGTTACTGGCGCTGCGGTGGTGTTGTCACTGACTGATTATATCGAGCAGATGCCACAACTTCTGGCACAGATTGGGCTTACTAGAGAGGATCTAGTCGCTGGGATGTTGTGGCAATACCATGTCCAGCAGACAGTCGAGCAGGAAGATGATCAGTCGGTGGCTAATTTTGGCCGTGAGTGGTCGATTGGCTACACGCCGCTGCTTGATCGGTTTGCACAGAACCTGGCACAAAATGTCACTGCCAAAGTCTGGCGACGCGAGACACCGGAGCATCGTCAAATCGTCGAGCAAATTACGCAGCAACTGGCGCAAAATCCACAGACGCGCGTGGCGGTGATTGGTGCAGCTGGTAGTGGCAAATCTGGCCTAGTTGCGGCACTGGCAGCGCGACTACAGCGCGAGGATGCGCCGGCTCGGGTCCGTAACTGGCGACTATTTTCTGTCAGCGTGACTTCACTGCTCGGTCAGCTCGAGAACACACAGCAGGGAGAAAAAATCCTCCAGCAACTGTTTGTCGAAACCCATAAAGCTGGCGCAAGTTTACTGGTGTTTGATGACGCCGAGAATCTGCTCAGCCAGCAGTCAGATGGAGCCAGCTTGGCCCCCCTGTTGGAGTCGATGTTGTCGAAAGCGGCAGTGCCGGTGCTGTTGACGTTCGACCAACGAGCATGGCAACAACTCAAAGTGGAACGACCAGGACTCAGCTCTAGTTTGAATCAGTTACAACTACCTGTTTTACCGGATAGCTCGACAGTTGTCATTCTGGAGGACGAAGTGCCGCGGCTACAGCACCAATATAAAGTCACCGTTACTTACCAGGCGCTTAAGAAAGCTATCTCACTAAGCAATCACTACATGACCGACCTGGCTCAACCGGGCCGAGCATTGAAGGCGCTTGAGTCTGCGGTGAGCCACGCCGAGGGCGGCTTGGTCGGCGCAGATGCAGTCGCCCGGAGTATTGAGTCGTCTCGCGGGGTGAAAGTCCAGCAGTCAAATGCCAGCGAAGTCGAACAGTTACTTAATCTCGAGGATGAGATTCACAAGCGACTCGTTAACCAGTCGCGGGCTGTGTCTGCTGTCTCACAAGCGTTGCGGCGCGCTCGGAGCGGCGTGTCGAGTAAATCGCGCAGTATGGGTACGTTCCTGTTTCTCGGTCCGACTGGTGTCGGCAAAACGGAGCTAGCTAGAGCCCTCTCCGCCATCATGTTTAGTGGTGAGGATTCGATGGTGCGGATAGATATGAACGAGTTTTCTCAGCCGGGCAGTGTCGAGCGATTGTTGGACGCTAGCCCGGTTAACCAGTCGAGCCTACTGGCGAAAGTCCAGCGCCAGCCCTACAGCGTGGTGCTGTTTGATGAAATCGAAAAAGCCGACCCAAGCGTACAGGACACATTGCTACAACTCCTTGATGAGGGTGTGATGCGCGACGCTAACAACAACGAAGTTAGCTTCCGCGACGCGATTATCATCGCTACCTCTAACGCTGGCGCACAACAGATTCGCCAAGCAGTCAGCGACGGCCAAGAGATGGCGCAGTTTGAGGCGTCGTTCCTGGACCACCTGGTCGATTCAGGGCAGTTTAAACCAGAGTTTCTGAACCGGTTTGATGAAGCTGTCGTCTTTAGGCCGCTGACCGAGACGGAGCTGGTGCAGGTGGTGGATATATTGATGCGTGGAGTTAACAAGCAGCTATCCGAGCAACAAATCGTCGTCAGCCTGAGCGAAGATGCCAAACACTGGCTGGCACGTGAAGGTTACGACCCGCGCCTTGGTGCACGGCCGCTGCGCAGAGTTATTCAAAAGTCAGTTGAAAGCTACGTGGCGGATGGTATCTTGCGTGGTGATATTCAGCCAGGACAGCATGTACAGCTGAGCGCGCAGCACCTGCAAGCCGCTTCAGCGCGATGAGCGAAAGCCAACAATAGCAATCACGAAACTAGCCAACATATTTATCAGCACGATTTGAACAATCGGCAGGCTGGTGTCGATAGCAAACAGGATAGTACTGGCTATCCATTGGATAGCAATGATGCCCGCTGCATAGGGGTGCTTTACAAATAGTAGTATTTCGTTAAACATCTTCTTTCAATCTGCCTCTCATTTTAACAATTAAATCACGAAACAAGAACGGGTCGCGTTCGGTAATGTTCTCGAGCCAATCGCTGAGGATCTCTATCGCTCGGCTGACATCTGTGGTTTCTGGCTTTGACTCTAGCTGGATGCCAGCACTTTCGATGTCAGCGATGACATCTTCGAACACGCTGGGGATGACTTCTTCGCGGTAGCCGAAACCGTCGACGATGCTCATGTAGGTGGCGGCGGCGCGCATCAGCACCGAGCCGTCGAAACTGATGTTGAGTCCGAAACGGTTGCCTTCGTTGATGGTTTTTTCGAAGAATTGGGCAATGTTGCCGCGGAAGAGCTCTTGTTTGACGTCGATGCTGCGGCTGTTTTGGACGAAGGCCGTGGTGGCGGCTTTGGATACCTCGGCTTCGATGTCGATGTCGCGGTCGGCGCTGCGACTGTAAATCTGGTTGACGGTGTTAATTGCTTGATAGAGATCTGGCGTGTAGAAGAACAATCCGTCCATGAAAACTTTGCCGATGTCGTATTCGCCGTGGTATAGATTGACGAAATCTTTAAGCAACTCCATAAACGCATAGCGGTTATCCGGCGGTGGCGCAGTGATGCCAAAATCAATCAGTCCGATGCGATTGCCGGATAGAATCTTGATATTGCCTGGGTGTGGATCGCCCTGGACGATGTCAGAGGTGAGCGAGCTGTAGAGCATGTCATAGCCCAGGACTTTGGTTAGAAGCTCTAAATCAGACTGGTAGTGTTCCGCAAAGTAGCTCTGGACGTCGATACCCTGGGCCTTCCACTCGATAACCTGCGTCGCAGCCACACCAGGCAGGAAGTCTTGAGTGATTAGGTATTTGGTCGACAACTCCAGGTAGGTTTCGGGGATTTCGATATGAGGGTGATTGCGGTAGCGGCGGAAAAACATCTCGGCATTGCGAGCTTCGCGGATATAGTCTGTTTCTTCGGTCACGACTTCGCGGAAGTCCCGAAAAATCTGGTCAACGTCGTAAATCATCTTCGGTGACACCAGCTTGATGATAAACGCGAACACGCGCAGCAGTTTCAGGTCAAACGACAGGTAGGTCAGCAGCGATGGCCGCAGGATTTTGATGATGACATTCTGCCCGTTAACCAGCGTGGCGTTGTAGACTTGCCCGAACGAACCGGCCGCGAACGGTTCGCGTTCGATATTACGAAACTGGGACAGCTTATCGCCTAGTTCGTGGTTGAGTATAAAATCCACGTCGAGCTCGTCTGCCTCGACATCGTCAAACACCGCCAGTTGCTGATGAAGGTCGGCTTTTTGCAGTGAACTCGAGCGAATAGTTAGAATCTGCAGGAATTTTACGTAGACACCACCGAGCTCGTTGAAGCCATGGTAGAGCGAGGTATTCATCCGTAGTTCGTCACGAGTGAAAAAGTGCCAGAACACGCGTCCGATGGTTTTAATAGTGGTGACGAAGCGCTTGCGTCGCATGATTTTTATTTACGTCGTTTGAAGCCGAACAGGAACAACACCAGCACAAAACCGGTTGTCAGATAAAACAAGTTGAGCGTGGTTTCGGTGTCGCCGGCTAGCGCAGCGATGACGACAATCGCCAGCCAGACAATCAGAATAGTCAGAAATACAGACGCGTAGCGCAAGTCGAACCCCTCCGTTACATGATTTGACTTGATTATAGATGTAAAATATTGCGCTGTAAACTGTTCGTGCTTTATCTGTTTGTTATAATTAAAGGTGAATAAAGCGGAGGAGTGATATGAGTGAATTTATCAGTAAAAAATTAGGTGAAGTCTGGGCGTTCTCTCGAATTGGCATCGAGCTAGCAGAGCGAGGTGAAGCCGCAGCGACGGTCGCGCTCGGTGGTGACGAGAAAGCGGCAGCGTTCAAAAAGCAGTTGGCTGCATATGCAGCGCACATCGAAACTGCTGCCAATGATACAACTAGCGGCAAGGCAGATGCGACTGAGCAGAAACTGCGCGGGATGATGGAGGCCTACATCGGTGACGATTGGGACAATCCCGTCGAACTACTGGAGTGGCTCAGTTTTTACAGCGGTGCGGCAGCAGCTCACTGGGCGCTAGTTGAGGGTGCCACGAATGACAATGTGGCTCGCGAGGCACACGAGTATTTCCATGACGTGCTTCATAGCGTAGTCCACAGCCTGCAGGCAGTTGGTGAGAAAAAAGCCGAGCAGCGATAATGGACGCTCGATTCCAAAAGCACCTCAGTGAATTTGTTTACGGCGGCATCGATGGCATCGTCACGACGTTTGCGGTGGTTGCCGCCAGTGTTGGTGCCGGGTTGGACAGCAGTGTCATCATTATCCTCGGTCTGGCGAACTTATTTGCGGATGGCTTCTCGATGGGAATTAGTGCCTATCTAGCTGAAAAATCAGAGCTAGCCGTCAGCGGTGAAGAGTCGGACGACCCGGCGTATCCTCAAAAAGTCGGCTTGGTGACGTTCGTGTCATTCATTATCATCGGTTTTATTCCAGTGATGGTCTATGTGTTTGATTTCGCATTTGACCTAGGAATCAGTAATTTATTTGGTTATTCATTGGCGCTCGCAGCGGCTGGCTTTGCCTTCATTGGCTGGCTGAAGAGTTACGTCGCTAGAGAAAATAAGCTTGTCTCGATCCTCGAGACGTTAGCGCTTGGTGCCGTGGCGTCCGGCGTTGCCTACTACGTCGGCGATGTGCTCGAGCAAGTTATCTTGAACTAGTCAGTCATGAGCGGCTGGAAGCCGAAGCGCTTGCCGTCATTCCACTCATCGGGCTGATTACCGTAGGCAGGGAAGCCGTCGTTTTGCTTGAGTAGTGAGGCCATATGTAGCAGATTCCACGTCATGAATGTTGTGTTGCGGTTAGTGAAATCGTTGTCATAGCCAGCGCCGCCGTCACCGTAGCTCGGTCCTGGGCCGACTTCGCCGATCCAACCGGCGTCGACTTGAGGTGGGACGGTGTAGCCGATGTGCTGCAGGGCATACAGCACGCCCATGCCGACGTGCTTGACACCGTCTTCGTTGCCAGTAACCAAGCAACCACCGACGCGGCCGTAGTATGCATACTGCCCCATGTTGTTGTACTGGGCTGAGGTTGAGTAGAGCCGTTCGATGAGTTTGGTGGCAACTGATGATTTTTCGCCGAGCCAGATCGGGCTGCCGATGACTAAGATGTCGGCAGCTAGCACTTTCTTGTACAGCTCTGGCCAGTCGTCTTTGTCGGCGCCATGTTTAGTCATGTCAGGCTTCATGCCGATGGCTAGGTCGAGATTGGCGACGCGGATTGTTTCGTGTTCGACTTCGAGTGAGTCTAAAATACCGGTTGAAACTTTGATGAGTCGATCGGTATGAGATTCTTCATCGCCCGTTTTGAGCGTACAGTTTAGGTACAGGGCAGATAGGTTTTTGAACTTAGCTTTGTAATCATCCATAGACGAAGTATAGCGTACATTGTAGAATGTTTTGTAGCGTGCGGGATTCGTATAGAGGCTAGTATGTCTGCCTTCCAAGCAGAAGACACCGGTTCGATTCCGGTATCCCGCACCAAATATGCCCCGGTAGCTCAGTTGGATTAGAGCAAGACGGTTCTAACGTCAAGGTCGGGGGTTCGAGTCCCTCCCGGGGTGCCAAGTTGAAGGAGTATTTTGAAAATACATTTTGTTTGTCGCGGTAATGTCTTCCGTAGTTTTATAGCGGAGACATATCTGCGCTCACTTAATTTGGATGACGTTGAAGTACATTCAAGCGGAACAATTGCAGCTGAACATAAAGCTGAAAACACACCTCGTCATAGAGTTGTTAGAGAGGTGATCGATGAACATGCGCTGTCAGAGTTTACAAAGGATAGTTTTGCAGACCAGCTAGAGCAGTCGCATATAGATAATGCCAACTTAGTAGTGTTTGCTAATCAACCCGCGAAAGACGAGGCGGATACACTCGTAGACCTGGGTGGTACAGATACAGCAACATGGCACATCGAAGACTTTAACGAGGGCGAAAACCCAGACTTCACAGATGATGAGTTCAAAGATTTTGTGCGAAAAGGCTATGATGAAATAGTCGATAACGTTAACAAACTTGTGCGAAATAGGGGCTTGATTAGCCGACTATAGCTTCAGTAGGTGCTAATCTGTTAAAATACAGTTCGATGGCGGTCGTAGCTCAGCTGGTTAGAGCATCTGCTTGTGGTGCAGAGGGCCGGGGGTTCGAGTCCCCTCGATCGCCCCAAATGTAAAATCCCGGCCAGAGGTCGGGTTTTTACATTTGGGATGCTCCGAAGTGCCTCGGACCCAAAGCCACGAAGTGGCGGGGTTCGGGCGCTAAGGAGCGAGACAAAATAGCTACCTCCTAGCTCTTTTGTCGACTGACTGCGCCGGAGCGAAGCGACCTGTCCCCTCGATCGCCCCACCGGCTTATGACCATTTAAATAATTGATAAGCATTTTTGTTATCATTAAGATGTGAAAAAGCCAACAGCATACTTAATCGGTGGAGCTCCAAGAACCGGAAAGACAACGGCACTGTTGACTTTGTTGGATAAAAGAAGGATGCTTTCTGCTTCAACCGACGCTATAAGAAGCGCAATACGAAACGTGACTAACGAGACAGCCATGCCAGAGCTTTTTAAAACAGAAAGAGGAGCATTTGATTCACCTGAGAATTTGCTCGCGATGAGTGAGAATCCTCAGAAGGTGGTCACATACCAGAATAATGAGTCGGAGGTTGTGTGGGGCTCTACTGAAAGATTTATAGAGTCAAACCTTGAAGACGGTAAAGATGTTGCCATCGAGGGAGTGGCAGTTTTACCGAAAAATCTTAATTCAGCCACTTTTGGCTATAGAGCAGTTTTCATAGTCAATCTCCAAGACCAAACGGAGATTATTTTGCAACATGCCCATGAAAACAGTTTCGACTGGCTTCACAAATATGATGACGAGACTATTAGGGCATTTTGTAATTTCAATAAAATTCTTAATGAGTGCTACTACAGAGAAGCTAACAAGTACGGTTTACAGGTTGTCGTTAATGATGGCGATTTCGAAAAATGTACGCATAGTGTTGTTGATGCGCTTGTTGGTATGCAAGCGCTAACTACTTAATCAACTTTTCCATCAAAAAAGCCGCCCAATCGGGCGGCTTTTTGCTCGCCGAATACTAGTTGCTACTCAGCAATGTGTCGGTTGGCAACGATAGTCGAACCTTTAGAGGTTTTAACTGTCATGTAGACAGCACCGATTTTTTCAATCGTACCGCTGACGTCGCCGACGACGACCTTGTCACCAACTTTGAGTTCGCGACCGACGAACCAGCCAGCGACTAAGCTGCCTGCGACATTGCGCGAACCGAGGCCGAAGGCCAGGGCCAGCGCTAACAGCACGCCACCAAGGATGACCGCGATGTTAGTCGTCAGGATAGTCGTGTCGAAACCGAGCTGAGAAAGCGCGATAACGCTACCAAAGAGGATGATAGTCCACTCAGTAACTTTAGCTACTGCGTCAGCAAAGTTTGCTTCGAGTTGGCTCAGACCAGTGGTGACGAGATCGCGAACGAAGCGAGCACCGACAACTGTCAGCCAGAGTACCAATACTGCAGCCAGAACGTTCGGCAGGTAACCAATCAGGCTGGTGAGCGTGTCGCTTACGGCTGTTAGGTCGAGCACATCTGCCACAACTAGCAAGGTGATAAGAATAACAATCCAGTAAACAATTCGCCCTACAATAGAACTCAACGACTGTTTAACGTCTACTTTACTGAGTGCGTTCTTGACTGCTTCGTTGCTGCTGAGCTTGTCGATACCGAGATATTCTAGTCCTTTACTGACGGTTTTCGCCAATAGATTTGCCAGCACAACACCGATGATAAACAGCAGAATCGCTGCCAACAGATCAGGCAGAACTTCTGCAATCTGACTGAAAAAATCATTGGTCGAGCTGCGAACAATGTCTCCCCATTCGTTAATATCGTAATTCATACTTACTAATTCCTCCTTAAATTATACTGACATTATAACATCAGAATATCGAGATGTCAGCACCGACGGCATTCAGTCTGGTTGCGAGGTCTTCGTAGCCACGGTTGATAGAGTAAACGTTTCGCAGAACTGAGCGACCTGGGGCGGCTAGCATCGCCAGGAAAACCATCATGCTTGGTCGCAGCGCCTGTGGCGAGGCGATGTCAGCCGGCTGCCAGTCAGTTGGTCCGCTGATGTAAACCCGGTGCGGATCAGCGAGGTCGAAGTTCGCGCCAAGCTTGTTTAGTTCAGTAAAGTAAATTGCTCGGTGTTCGAAGCTCCAGTCGTGGACGAGTGTTCGACCACGTGCGGTGGCAGCTATCAGCGCCAGGAACGGTAGATTGTCCATGTTCACCCCAGGATACGGCAGTGCGTGGAGTTTGACAGGCGACGCCGTTAGCTGCGAATGCTTGATAGTTATGTCGACTAGTTTCATCAGTCCGTTGAGTGAATCGTATCGTTTGTCGATTACAAATTGCAGACCCATTTTCTCGAGCACAAATAGCTCTTTCTCCAGAAATTCAATCGGGGCTCGTTTAATGGTTAATTCAGAGTCAGTTACTACCGCAGCGGCGATGAAAGTCATGGCTTCAATCGGATCCTCACCGATGTGAAACTCGATATCACGGTTGATGTGCTCGACGCCACGAATTTTCATCGTGCTGCTTCCAACCCCGTCAATTTCGACTCCGCAAGCCATTAGGTAGGCGCAAATATCTTGCACCATGTAGTTGCCACTCGCATATTTGATAGTAGTTTCGCCTGGAGTGAGGGCGGCTGCCATCAGGACGTTTTCGGTGGTGGTGTCACCTGGTTCGTACATAATCACCTCGCTGGGGCGCTTCGGGTTTGTTTCGGCTACGAAGTTGTCACCTCGTTCGGTGATATTGAGGCCGAAGCTTTCGAGTGCGTAGATGTGGGGCATGACGGTTCGGTCGCCGAGGTTGCAGCCGCCGGGGGCGGGGATAGTAAACGACCCTGCCCGGTGCATTAGCGGGGCGAGGAACATGATGATGGTTCGGGTGCGTGCTGCGGCTGCATGGTCCATGTCGTTTAGTTTGAGTTTGGCCGGGGGTCGGATAACCAAGTCGTTACCGTGCCACTCGACGTCGACACCGATGCTGCGCAGTACTTCTGAGACCCGGGATACTTCTTCGATGTGGGGGGCGTTTCTAAGTGTGGTCGTACCGAGGTTGAGCAAGCTGGCGCACATCAAGCCAACGGCAGCGTTTTTAGAGGTGTTGACGCTAATCTCACCGCTGAGTTTATGGCCGCCGATAATTCGGAAGTTGCTGCTGCCGTCACTCAGGCTGATAATTTCACGACCGAGTGCCTCACTGATTTTGAAGATTGTCTCGAGGGAGAGGTTTTGTTTACCTGATTCAATCCTGGCGACGGCGCTTTGAGATGTATTAAGTCGGGCGGCAAAATCGACCTGAGTAAGCTCTTGCTCTTTTCTCGTATCCGCTATAAGTTTGGCTATTCTTTGGCTGGTATTGCTCATTAAGCAGTATTATATATCAGATAGAGTATATGTACTAGAGATTCGCCCGTGGCACCATCATCCGGACGAGCGGGGTTCGAGATAGCGAGGTTAGCGCCGATAACCCCAGTGATGCAACGCATTTGACGCGTTGCTGGCGGGTGATGCGTTTTTGTTCACGTTTCAGCAGTTCATTGAGCTCAGCCTCCGCAAACAGGTTGTTAGCCTCTATATCAAATGATGTTTGAAGCTTGCTGTTGGCGCCTGGATGAGCGTCAAAAGGCATAGCAGTGGTGTTGCCATTTCGAGCTTCATTACACTGCCAGATTATATCGTGATCATGGCGCTCCATCAGTGTAAAGTGTGTCGCAGCCACATCCTCAACCCGCAGCTGTATCTCAGCTGCTGACATCTTGAATGAGTCACTCGATTCGTTTGGCATAACATTAGCATAAAACAAATATAAAATAATACAAGCTGCTATACTTGGCGCAATGTAGTAGAGATTTAAGCGGAGGTAGGTCTATGGCAAAGAATTTATTCAAAATACTCGACGATGAACGTCAAAGGCAACTAGAAGGATTAGAGCTGATACCCTCTGAAAACTATGTAAGCGGCGACGTCCTGCGAGCGCTCGGCAGCGAGTTTACTAACAAATATTCTGAAGGCTATCCCGGCAAGCGTTACTATGGCGGTCAAGAGTTTACCGATCAGATTGAGCAGGCAGCAATTGATAGTGCCAAGCATTTGTTTGGTGCCGACCACGCCAACGTCCAGCCACACTCAGGTGCGCCGGCTAACATCGCGGTCTATGGAGCTTGGCTGGAGCCTGGAGATACGGTACTTGGCATGGATTTGGGTCATGGCGGCCACCTGACGCATGGTCACCCAGTGACGCTGATGGCGCAGCTCTATAATTTTGTTCGCTACAAAATGAAAAACGTCGAAACTGGCGAGCTTGATTATGACCAAATTCGAGATCTAGCGTTGAAGCATAAACCAAAGATTATCTTAGCGGGTTTTTCAGCCTATCCGCGTGAGCTTGATTATGCCAAGTTTGCCGAAATAGCTGATGAAGTCGGAGCGATTGCGATGATGGATATGGCGCATATCGCAGGGTTGATTGCAGGCGGAGTGCTCGAGAATCCATTTGATTATGGCTTCCATGTCGTAACGAGCACCACTCATAAAACTCTGCGTGGTCCGCGCGGTGGAATGATATTAACTAAAGGCACCGTCGGTAATCCGCTTAAGAAACCAGAGAAAACTATCGAGAATCTACCGACACTTATCGATCGGATGGTGTTTCCTGGGCTGCAGGGTGGTCCGCACATGAATAACGTTATGGCAAAAGCCGTCGCGTTCGAAGAGGCGGCGCGACCTGAGTTTAAAACATACGCTCAGGCAGTTGTCGATAACGCTAAGCGATTGGCGGACGAGCTGATGAAGCGTGATTTCAGGCTCATCACAAATGGCACAGACAATCACTTGATACTAGCTGATGTTCAGATGAGTTTCGGTATCGACGGTAAGCAGGCAGAAGAAGCGCTCGATAAAATTGGCTTGACTCTGAATAAGAATGCCATCCCAGATGATGAAAATCCGCCGTTTCGCCCGAGTGGTATCCGGCTCGGTACGCCAGCGCTGACAACTCGTGGTATGACAGCTGATGATATGCCCCGTCTTGCCGGCTGGATGAAACAAGCGCTCGATGCGCGTGAAGATGAGACCAAGCTCATGTCGCTCCGTAAAGAAGTGTCCGAGTATGCCGTGACGCTTCAGCTGCCCGCTTAGCGGATTACTGTTTTGAGCCGAGTGGCAACTTGTCCGAGTATGCCCCCTCTACGCTCTTGTCGCTCAGCTTCATCTTCTTCCACGTGGAGACTCATTATCTCGATCATTTCAGGAGAGAACCACGCCTCATCATCGTAGCCAGTAAGCTCACGGCTAACTGCCTGCCCTGCGTTTGTACAGAACGTATCTCGAGCTTCGGTTCGTGTGGCGCCACCAGCGCCATACTCATGTGCCGGCAGCCCTAGTATAATGTTTCTGAGCCGCGTATTAATGGTATAAAGTTTGGGCGCGTCCGGTTCGGTGTCAACGAGTTGATTGATGTGGTTTACCAACTGCTCCGCCACATCACTTCTAAGAGCTGGGCGTAGATTACGGTCATTAGTAGTTATTGCTTCACGAGTACGGTCAGCAATGTAGCTGCTAATTACAGCATTCGGTTCTGGCGGACTCCCTAAATCGGTGGGCGTTGATGTTTCTTTTTGATTCATGAATATACCATAACAAAAAGCTTATGTTTTGTCAATAGAAGATCTGAGTAGTTCAGCTTCTTGTAGAAGCTAGCTTAGTCAGTTCGCGGAGGTTGATTAGGCATTAGGTCGTTAAAAGTTGCTCCAGCCTGTTCAGCTTGTTGCTCAGCTGCTTTAACTGTGGCGGGTCCCTCTAATGCCTCAAGTGCAGCGTCGGCTGCTGATCTGCCGAGCTTGCCTGCTGCCCATTGGGTGCCACGTTTTCGTAATACGCCTTCAGGGTTTTTCATAAATTGTCCTTATGTAAAGATTAATATTTACATGTAATTATACAATATTTACTTAAAATTGCCAATATATTTTACTTCTGATGTCAAAGCAACGGTAAGCTTGTCTTGAGTGGTCTCGATTATCTCTTGAGCAACGTCGTAGATATCTTGTGCCATTGCGCCACCAGTGTTTTCGATTTTAAGTACGTGTTCAGGGTGGAGGCGCACCGGGCCCCATGACTGACCACGCTTGAACCCAGCTGCCAATAGCACATGAGCAGCGGAAACTCTGAGTCTATCGCCACCGTGGACGGTGTTCATTTTCTCGATCTGAGTGCGAGTCTTACCAGTTTCGTCGAAGCGGATGATAGCACCCGCTTGTTCGGGCGTGACGAGCGGATTGCGAAAGAATGATCCGGCTGTTTTGGCGCTGCCATCAAAGAGTGAACCAGCTCTGCTACGGGCTTCCAGGATAATCTGTCGTCGAGCAGTCGGATTAGTTGGTTCGAGGCTCAGGTCTTGCGCAGCCTGCAGGGCCGACTGGTACGTCAGTTCCACGGTTGGCTGCTTAGATAGTTGGAATGTAGCTGATAGTACGATTAAATCGCTATTTTTGGTTTGGAGATTGCTACTTCTGTAGTCGAGTTCTAAATCATCATTTGTGAGCGTGGCGTGCTGACCCGAGCGCCTATCAAGCGTCCTGATAGATACCAAGCTGTCTGCGACGGCTTGACCGTACGCAGCTATATTGCCAACCACCGCTGCACCGACGCCACCGGGTATCCCGCTGGTTAGCTCAAGCCCATACCAACCACCTTCGACGCTTGTAGTTACTAGGTCATCCCAATTGTGGGCAGCGTCAGCGGTTACGAGGCCGCTGTCGCTAATTACGAATTTGTCTGGGTTACCACTGAGGACGACGGTTAGTCCTGGCAGGCCATCGTCACTGACCAGGACATTTGCGCCGCGACCAAGCACTGTACAGTCAGTTAGTAGTTCACTCGGTAGTTCATTTAGGCTGTTAGCGCTGTGTAGTTCTGCAAATTGCTCTGCAGACCCGCCCACGTCAAGTGCGGTGTATGTAGCTAGGCTGATATTGCGTTTGATATCGGTCATACGGTCAGTATAGCGCACGCTCAGGGTTATGACAGATGTGATATCCTTATATCAAGAATAAAGGAGACAGCCCAATGGACCCAAGCGCAAACCAGGCAGTTGTAACTGCGGAACAGTCAACATTCGAGCTCGTAAAGCCGGCGTATGAGCTGGTTAGGCGCAACCTGAAGGCGTTCTTGTTCGTCAGCGTACCAACCATCTTGAGCGCCGCACTGAGTGTGTCAGGTCAGTTTGGAACCGAGCTGGGACCTGAGCAAGTCCAGGGTTCGTTTGCGGAATTTTCTATTCCACCAGTTGAGACACTCCTGGTACTACTAGTACTGGGTATTTTGGTTGCCTTCGTGGTAGTACTAGTTGGTGCGTTTTTCCAGGCGATGAGCGCTAGCCTTCAG
>Ga0136601_1000333_pt1 | contig 21288 bp, 21 predicted proteins | sample AntRauMFilla2699_FD_181020 | JGI IMG/M metagenome (GOLD analysis project Ga0136601, IMG submission 181020) | Saline lake microbial communities from Rauer Islands, Antarctica - Metagenome Filla 2 #699 | ecosystem: Environmental > Aquatic > Non-marine Saline and Alkaline > Saline | place...
TTTTTCCATATCATTCATATCTATGTTCAGAATATCGAAAACGTAATCTTGTGGTTTATCTGGATTGTGGTCACCGTATTGTCTTATAACTTCTTTAGTGAAATCTGTGAGATATACTTTTATGGGAATTCTAGTTTTAACAGTATGAAGTGTTTTCTTTCTCTCAAAATAAAAAAACCCTTCTTTTAAATCCTTATTTTTAATCATAAGAATGTCCTTAAGATTAAGGCCATAACTGAGGTAAGAAAAAAACCAAAAGTCTTTCGACATTTTTTGATATAGAGTTGCAGATTTTGACTCGTATAATTTTTGAACCTGTTCTTTTGTCAATGCCTTTTTAATATTTTCACCTTTTGGTATAATGTAACCGAATTTTCCAAATGGATACTTATCACTTGAGACGGCCCCTTCGTGAATAGCTAGGTTAAAAATAGACTTTAAACACCTTAGATACATGCCTATCGAGCTAGTTGTAAGTAAACCTTTATCGGTGCAATGCTTGTCAAATTTAATCAACCATTTTGGAGTAATTTGATTAAACTCAGGGACTTTATCATTGTTGTATTTCTTTATGAATTTATAGGAACACTGATACTGGTCAGCTGTACCAAGTCCACCACTTTCAGTAAAATCAGTAATCTTCTTATCGTAATAATATTTTAAGTCTTTTTTTTGGGGGCCATTTCCATAGAAAACACTTTTAAATTCATCTTTATCAAACCTGCCCAATTCTAAGATACATGAATCTACACTATCTAGGAATTTTAGCATTTCCATTCTAAGATTTCGAAACTTTGCCTTAGAATTTTTTTTAAGCCACGCTCCTTCAAAGTCGGCTTTTAAAAGTTTGAAGGGTGTTTTAATATAGCATTTATCTTTTGTAATTGAATTAAAAACGAAAAGTCGAACGCTGTGTTGTCCTCGCTTATTTTTATGATTTTTGTTAAGTTCTAAACTAAGTGTAATCGAATCTGTATTTTCCATATCTATTATTTTATGTTGTAGGAGCTTTTTTTTAAAAGTTTAGTGAAGAGTTCAAAAAATATTATTTGTGAATAATTTGTGAATAGGAAAGGAAAATGATGAATAACAGATAGTTTCAAATAAACTATAAATACCTCTAAATGTGATGTATAGGGAATAAACAGATAGTAAGAAGGAATAAGAAAACCATATCCGTCCTGCTTTGGGAGCAGGAGGTCGCAGGTTCGAATCCTGCCACCCCGACAACAACAGATTATGTTTTAACATAATTAAAAGGGTAATTATATGATTTTCATGTAGTTACCCTTTATTTTTTCCTCAAAACTTAACAAACAGTATCAAATTTAACGTGAGTTCATCGTGAGTTCGCTTGGAATTTGTGAGTTAATCATGAGTTATTTTTTTGTACTTTTAAAGCTCCGTTACTTTACACAAACGTACCGGTAGTTTGACTTTCTCCTTAATCAATTGTTTCATTTAAACAAAAAAGCTATGCGTACTAGTCAAACCTTTTCTATTTCTTTTATCATTCGTAAAAAGAAAAAAACCTGAATTAGCCCTCCTCTATGCCCGAATTACCGTAAACGGTAAATCCCTTGAAATTAGCTTAACATGTAGATAGGTGGAATCCATCTGCTAGTAAGCTTATAGGTAGCAATTCTGAGAGCCGACAGATCAATAAAAAAATTGATGAAACTAAGACACAGCTTTACTAAGCCTATGATGTTCTCCTAAAGGAAGAACTCCTGGCCACAACAGAATCGATTAAAGCTAGATTTCTTGGAAGCGACCAGAAACATTACACGCTTATCTAACTGATTAATTATCACAAAGAGAAAATGGACAAGGTTTTAAAGTATGGAACGATGAAAAACTATACGACTACAGAAAGCTATTTGAAAGATTATTTGAAAGCTCAGCAACATACTTCAGATGTCTACCTTAAACAAATTGATTACGAATTTACCTTAGGATTCGAAAGCTATTTGAGAGCATTGCCTAGTCTTAATAATAATGTTTCATGAAACATATGGAACGGTTCAAAAAACTGATGCGTCTGGCTGAAGATTTAAATTGGATTGAAAAGAACCCTACCAAAAGATTTAAACTTCGCTTTGATCACGTAGACATGGTCTATTTGTCCAAAGCTCAATTACAAAAAATTAAAGAAATGAAATTAAAAGATCGACTCACGAAACCAATCGCGACTTTTTTGTATTCAGTTGTTATACGGGTTTACCTTATGGTGATGTCAAAGAGTTGAAGAAAAAACATATTCAAATTGGTATGGATGGTAAAAAATGGATTCACACTAGAAGGATGAAGACCAATACTGCTCTGAGAATTCCATTGTTGGAAGAAGCTGAACGTATTATTGAAAAATATAGAAACCATCCAAAGGTATGTTATAATGATATTTTACTCCCAGTGTACTCTAACCAAAAAACAAATCAGTATTTAAGAGAAATAACCAAAATTTTAAAAATTAATAAAAAACTAAGTTTCCATGCAGCTTGACATACATTAGCCACTACAGTAACTTTAGCTAATGGTGTTCCCATAGAAACGGTATCTAAACTTCTTAGCCATACAAAATTGTCAACCACACAAATTTATGCCAGGGTGATTGATTCTAAAATTTCGAATGATATGGATATTTTGAGAAGTAAATTATAGATCATCTCATTTCGTTCTGTGGAATTCATAAATCAATTCGGGTTTAAATCAATTACAGCTTATAAATCACCTTAAACATCACAATCCGAGGCTGTACAAAAATCCGCTGGTCTGAGACTATAAATTCACTGACTGTGTTTTGACGTTTAAAGTTGATGTCAAACAAGTTAGTCGCATTCAATTCAAAGCCCCAGGCAGAATCTTCTTTGCCATAAAATAATGACGTATCCGCCAGCTCAAAGCGATTGATATCTCCAGTCGTCTGGTTTTCAAAATAATTATAATCGTAATTAAATTCAAAAATAAAGTCACCAAAATCATACTCCAAATTCGCAAAGGGCGATAACGTGGTGAATTTATTATCGATAGCATCAGAATTTAATCTGGAAAAACTTTGCCTGACACCCGCTTCCAGGTTGGGCCAGTCATCAAAACGCGTTCTTACTTTGGCATTGTAACCAAAATTAAGGCTTTCATAATCCAGGACTTCTTCATTAATGATTCTGGAATATTCAGACAGGCTGGTATTCCCGCCCAAAGTGAAAGTGAAATCAGGAATACGTTTATTGATGGTTGCATTAACGCTGTAGGTGTTTTCGGGTAGATCTGTAAAAATACTGGTGCTTATTTGGTCGATGCCTTCAATCTGGGTTTGATTCCGAATGCTGCTTTCGCGGTGCGTGTAGGATAAACTGGCATTATAAAACAAACCTTTAAACATATTGAACTGACTATATAGCAATCTCGCCGACTGATATACCTGATTTTGAAGGTTTTCGTTTCCTCGACGAATCTGGTTAAAGCTCTGCAGGCTCAATCGATTGGCATAATTGGAATAATCACCAAAGTTAGTGTAGCGATTATAGTTAAACCGAAGCTTTTCTGATGTTTTGAATTCGTATTCAATAAAAAGCTCTGGTAATAGGATGGCGGTTTGATCGTTGACCAGTTCCTCATCAAATTGAGCGACATTCCAGTTGAAATTTTTAACCACCAAGCCTGGTCTTAGGACCAGCTCCCCAATTTGTGTCTTGTACTGGAAGCCTAAAGAGGCATTAAACAGTTCAAAATTCAGTTGATTATTAAAGCCAGCAGACTCAAAACTATTGGTACTGCCATCGTTTAAAATCTGTTCATCAAGGGTGTTAAAGCTATAATTAAAATAATCCACACCCGCTACTGGATAGATATGATGGAAATCGGCCAGTACCCAATAGTGTTTGGCATTCAGACTTAAGTTAGTGACTTGCTTTTGGTTGAGTTGATTTAACCTAAAATCATCGCCTTCATCCACCAAAGGAATGATATTGGTAAACAAAGCTTGATTAAAGTCCCAAAGACGGTCTGTGGTCTGGTCCTGACTTTTGATTTTACCTTCCAGCTTTAAGGTGTGTTTATAAGAAAACTGTTTGTTAAGGTTGAAGGTTTGTAGGAACTCAATATTTTCTGGTTGGGTATTGGTATTAACGAATCGGTTGGTGTTTCCTACTTCAGAAGTTAGAAGGGATTGTGCTTCTGCTGTATTATATTTAAAATTGGTATTGGCCCTCAGATCTGTATCATCGTTATTATCGTACCTCAATTTGATTTTGCTGATGCTAAATAACAAATCGTTTTCATTAGACTGATCTCGTGTTTCATCTGGCGCTTCGGTAATTTGGTAAGTAATGTCCTGAAGCGTTTGCGTTCTCATCTTGCTTTTATTGAATATACTGTAGGCATCCAGGCTAAAATTCCCTCCCAGCTCCTGAGAAAGACTGGCCGCTCCGAAATCATTTTTATTATACACAAAATCATCTTCTCTTAAGAACTGAGCAAAATCATCGGAATACAATCTGGAATACGCGCCCTGATCTTCCAGAGCTAATGCCATGCCGCCTTCAAAATCTAAATAATCCTGAAGGGTAAAGGACTTTTGCCCCGTATTATTAAAGTCGCCAATGGCGTTTACGGCGGTTTTGGGACTGTAATAAAACAGCTTGGGGTGAATTAAGAACCGATCTTCTACTCCACCACCAGCCTCGATATCACCAAAGACAAATTTCTTTTTTCCATCTTTCAGCTTGATATTTAGCGCCATCTTATCGCTGTCTTCTAGACCTTTAAGGAACGCGACTTCGTTATAATTATCCAGGGCCTCGATTTCATCCACGGCATCGGCAGGAATGTTATTGACGCCCAGTTTTTCATCTCCCGTAAAAAAAGCTTTGCCATCCACCATAAGCTTGGTGACAGGCTTTCCGTTGACAGTGACGTTGCCTTCCCGGTCCACTTCCATGCCTGGTAGTTTTTTGAGAATATCGCGGAGTTTACGCTCTTCTCCTGTTTTAAATTGGTCGGTTCTGTAGGTAATGGTATCTTCTTTTACAATCACCGCCATTTGTTGCTCAATAAGGATTTCTTCAAGACTTTCAGTAGATTCCACCATGATATAGTCCTTAGTAAGGTCTTCAGAAAGTTGAAGTGTATCCATGATTTTCTTAAACCCCAGATGCGTTACTTCTATAAGATAGGACTGCTTGCTTTCCAGCTTCAATCTATATTCTCCCTTGGAACTGCTAATGCTAAATTTAATCTGTGCATTAGTTTCTAGTAATGGCGTAGCGATCACGTTGGTATTGACTAGGGGATTTTGAAGACTATCGGTAATAAAGCCGTCGAGTTGGATGGATTGGGCAGATGAAAGGGCTATTGTAAATAAGAGGATGGAAAGTGTCGCTAGCAATTTTGTCATAAAAGCTTGAAGATTTTTTTAAATTAATTATTAATAGATTCTCTAAAGTTACCAACTTTACGATCGATAACTAAATAAAACTGTTCGGAAGAAAGGGCTTCATCAGACTTAGGCTCTTCGATTTTTATAGTTTCATCTTTAATTTGTTCTAAAGTATAAATTGTATTTTGAAGTCTTAGTTGTATAACCAGACCAGGTAAACCAACAGCACCCATTGGCCCATGTGAAATAGAAATATCTGGACAAAACCAAGCTTCAATTTCCTTTTCTTTTACACCCTTAGACCCAATAAATTTTCGTGTAGTTACAGCTTTTATAACTTCGTAACCACCTATAGTTTTCTTTTCATTTTTAATTTCCCAATTAGGTAATTCATCAAATTTTACAGAGAAAGCTTTATTCATAAACTTAGTATCCAATTGTAAATAAGATTTTTCAGAATCGTAAAACCAGTTGTCATTTGCATAACTCATAGCTTTAGCAATACTTACAACTTGTATATTCTTTGATTCATTTACAAGATTCTCTGATTTTTCAAAAAAAGATTTGTTACTATTGACTACAAGTTTAAATTCAAATTTTATAAGTTCATTTTCAACATTCCTCATCAATTCTTTTACATCACCAATTTTGATTGATTTGTAATCAATATTAGCAGAAGGTTTATAAATGTAAGTTTGCTGAGCAATAGAAAGATTATAAACCAGAAGTGATAGAAGAAAATATTTATAAAACATAATATTGAATTGAGAACAAATATAACTAAACTGTTAGTTTTATAATGATTCACTTAAAAAAAAGTTATCGATAAGGCTATTGACTTAAAAACTCCTTTTTAGATATACTTTTATTAACTTCAGGTAATTTAATGTTATAATTTTTGTTACTTAAATTCACTTTTGTTGCATAAAATTTTATTCCACGTTCCTCAATTTCTAAAATAAGTCCAGGAAGACCAACAAACTCTTTTGGTCCAAAATTGAAAGGTAAATCTTTCGCAAATATCTAAATGATATAAATAGGAATCTAATGAATCCCATTCATCATCAAATAGGCCAGCTTCATACTCAGCAGCAGCTTGTTCCATTGCGTAATGATCACAATCTGTTGGTTGATTTAAATTCGTTGCATTTAAGCTTGATGAAACCGAAGTTTCATAAATATTATCATGATCTATATCTGCTGAAACTTTGTAAACAAAGCTTTGCTGACCAAAGGATGCATTTAAACATAAAAATGATAAAAGAATGAATTTTAAAAGCATAATATTATTTTGACTATCAGATCTAATATGACATGAATTCTGTTAATTTATTATTGTATTCATCTAAAGTCATTTTTTCTCCTTGAACGGGAAAATTAATTTTAACATTTTGTTTAAATTTTAGACTTTTTAAATAAGTTATTCTACCAAGATGTTTGACTTTAACTATTAGTCCTGGTAACCCTATATAATTTTTAGGACCGATATTAATTGGAACATCCTCAGTAAACCAAACCTTTACAATAGATGTTCCTCCAACTCCATTATCAAAAATAGCGGTTGCTTTTTGGCAATTCAAACCATTTATAGTTTGAAATTTATTAATGATTTTCCAATCAAATTGATTTGTCGGGAGTTTTATTCTTAAAATTTTACCAGAAAAATTCAACTTTCTAAAAACAAAGTTTTCGTTTATATTTCTATAGAAACTCCCTTTTGTAATAGCATTTTGATAAGCCCTATTTGCGTCTGATTCCATTCTTGATATGGGGTGGAAAAAAGATTTTTCATTATTGAAATTCATAGTGTAAACATCAAAATCTTTTTCCAAAGCTTTTCTTTTATCATTAATTTGTTTTTGGATTACTTGCCGAACCCTATCTTTTTTTATAGATTCCAAATTTATAACAGTATCCCCTATAAATTCTCCATAAGTAATTTCCCCGGACTGAGAAAAAGCAAAAAGGGGAAATAGTAATACTAAGTATTTTATCATTTCATAAAGTTTAAAGAAAGGGTCTCAAATAAGACCCTTTCAGTTAATTTAAATTAGCTTACACAACCATCATAAGCAGCAATAGCAGCATCAAAAGCTTCGTCTAATGTAGATCCATTTGATAAATAAGCAGCATAAACATCGTGCTGTAAATTCATGCAATCCATTTTTAGATCAACTTCAATTTGCTCATCGGAATTCGTAAAACTACTTAAACTTAAAGTCATCGTTCCTAAAGCGATAATTGAAAAACTTTTTTCATGATATTAATTTTTAAAAATATAATTATACTTCGATTGTTATAAATCGAGTCTCAGCTCAAAGGCTGTAAACCTCTTCATGAAAAATTCGTATTTTTGCATTGCACGCGAGATATGAATTTTCATGTCTTTAATTTGTGGAGCGCTTTTAATCCCGAAAAGCGCTTCCTTTTTTTACAAACTAGAAGAACACTTTCATTTTATTTAATTTGCTTCGAACTTAAAAAAAAAAAAAACGGTTTTGTAAAAATACAATTGTTAATATTTTAATTAATAGCAATATTTACGGTTTAACCGTAACGAATCGCACTATTTATGAAGTTTTATTCAATATTTCGTAAAAAGCAATTATAATGAACTTAATTGAAATGTTCACTTGATTTCTTTTTTTTTCAACTCTAAAGCTTCAGCCTATATTCTCCTTTGGAACTGCTTATGCTAAATTTAATCTGGGCATTAGATTCTTGTAATGCCGTAGCGATCACGTTGGTATTGACTAGGGGATTTTGAAGACTATCGGTAATAAAGCCGTCGAGTTGGATGGATTGGGCAGATGTTACACCTATGAATAGTATAAAGATGAGTAATGAAGGAAAAAGTTTTGGCATAAAAATGAGTAAGTGTCGAATAAATTAGTTTTGAATGGATGATTTGAACCCAGATTTAAGAAAAAAAAATATTTAAAATTTAATGCTAGCATTTGCTTTATTTTTATATTTTTCATACGAAATTATTCTTTTATCTTCTGGGTCAACTTCTTCAAGTTTTACATTTTTGAAATTTATTTTTCTTACATAATATATGTTACCAAATTCATGTAACTCTATAATTAAACCAGGTAGACCAAAGTAATTTTTTGGACCAAAATTCAAATTGATATCGGTTGAAAACCAAGCTGTAACTTTTGACTCTACTCCTATTTCATTTCGTCTTATAGTTTCTGCTTTTATGCAATTATATCCACGAATCATTTTTCGCTCATTCTTAATTTGCCATTCGTCATAGGATGGTTTTTGGTGATATATAATTAGATTATTACCCAAAAAATTTCCCTCATGATAAATAGACTTATCAGTTACATTAATAAAATAAGTTCCTTTTGCTAATTCCTTAGTAATTTTACTGCTCCCATCATTATTCATCAAATTAAACCTTTCAAAAATAGATTTATTGTCTTTAAACTTTAAACTGTAAAAACTTTTATCTGGTGATAAAGCATTTTGCTTTTCTTTAAATCGCTCAATTAATATTTTTTTAAGATCTGAGTTTTCAATTGAAGTTGTATCGCCGTACATTTTTTCTAGGCTTTGCCCATATAAAATTTCTCCACTATCATTTTGTGAAAAAAAAATATTACTTATAAACAAAAAAAAGTAGAAAAAAATTAAATTAATTTTAAACATGTATCTAGATTTAAACAATGATTCCAATTTAAAAATCGGAATCATTGGATTGTTAATTAGTAATTCCCTCGCATTCTTTCACATCTCTCGTAAACTTGAATGCTTTCAGTCCATGCACCATCTATATCACCACCATTATTCATATAATAAAAGGCGAATGCATCATGTTGCAAATTCATACAACGATCTGATTGTGAGCTAATTTTAGCGCTACTAAAACCACTAATACTTAAGGTCATCGGTCCAAAAGCGATAATTGAAAAAACTTTTTCATGATATTTGTTTTTAATAGCACTAGAATTCTTTTACTTTTTTATTTAATCTCATAATTAAACTTTTATACTCAGAATAATTCATTAGTACCTCTTGATCAGGTAATTTAATACTGTCGTTTGTTACCTCATCAATTTTAATAGCTTTTATTATTACTTTTGGCAGATGAACTTCAACAATTAAACCTGGTAATCCTGAAAATATATCTGGTCCAGTTTTAATAGGAATTGAAGGAATAAACCATGCCTCAATATCAATACTTTTATCAGTGATTAGATCATGATATTTGCCATTTGCCATATAAGCTTTTAAATTTAAAATTGTTTTAGTATCGTTCTCAATTTCCCAATCAAAATCGTAATTATCTCTTTTAACCTGATAATTAATATTGAAAAAATTGCGTTTAAATATTAAACTGTCTTCCTCAATAAGTAAAAAAATTTCATCGTAAAAATTTGTAAAAGATTTTACGGTAGATTCGTGTACATCTTTCATATAAGAATTATCAAATTGTAAAACCTTTTTTTGAGAAAAGTGTGATTTTTTCTGATTAAATAAAAGAATGTACTCTAAATTCTCAGCATATTCAATGCTCTTTCTCATTATATCTTGATAACTCTTTCTCTGTCCCTCCAAAGGCTCCATAATATTAATGGGCTGAATTTTATAAGTTACTTTATGTGTATTTTGTGCATTTGCATAAAAGCACAAACACACGTAAAACACACAAAAAGTAAATATTGTTTTTAATTTATAAAACATTAGTTGAAGGTTAGTTCTCCTGCCTCACATGCACGAGTATATGCTAATACCCTTCTATGATTACTAAGATTTATTTCACCATCTGTCATTATTACTAATGCTCTTGCACCTTCAAAACAAGTTGGAGCTTCAAATATTAATAAATCTTGATTTGTAAAACTACTTAAACTTAAGGTCATCGCACTTAAAGCGATAATTGAAAATACTTTTTTCATGATATTTGTTTTTAATAAATGTTGTAAAAATTCGATTGTTATATTTCGACTCTCAGCATAAAAGCAGCACACATCATCATGAAAAATCCGTATTATTGCTTTGCATGCGAGATATGAATTTTCATGTCTTAAATCTGTGGAGCGCTTTTCATCCCGAAAGGCGCTTCCTTTTTTTTCTAATTAGAAGAACACCTTCATATTTAATTGTTATTGACTTATTGCTCCAAACATAAAAAAATAGGTACGGATAAACGTAAGAACAGATGTTAAATTTTAAGTTTTTAGTCAGATTTACGGTTTTACCGTAACATAAGTAAGGTTAAACCTTACTTATTAGTAATAATTGTAGAGTTTTACGAGAGATTTAATAATTAGCAATTTTAATGAATTCATTAATTTAACGATAAGGCGATTGACTTAAAAATTCCTTTCTTGTCATACTTTTTTCTACATCTTGGAACTTAAATTTATAAGTTTTATTTTTATTTAAATTAACTTTCGGGACGTAGAATTTTATCCCGCGTTCTTTAATTACTAAAATAAGTTCTGGAAGTCCAACAAATTCTTTTGGACCAAAATTGAAAGGGAGGTCTTTAGCAAACCAAGCTGTAATATCTATAATCTCTCCATTATCAAGCTCTTTTGTTGTAACAGCTTTAATACATAAATATCCCAGAATCTGTTTGGTTTCGTTTTTGATTTCCCATTCTGAGAAACTAGACCTAATAATATATTCATTATTCCAGGCTTGCAGTTGTCTTAAAATTAATGCTTCATCGATATCAGTAAAAAATTTACCATCAGCATCTGAGAAATTAGATATACTTTTAAAATCAATAGCATCATCCACCGACATTCGTTGTTTTATGGAAAAAATAGCCCGTTTATTGCCGAATTTAAGCTCGTAAGTTACATTAGGCATTTGCCTTTTCATTTTATTCACGGTTTGTTGCATAGATTTTTTTACGTCATCGTTTTCAATATTTGATGTGTCGATCATTTGAGAGAATATTTTGGATTTATATTCTACATAACCAGAGGTTTGTCCAAATAATGCGTAGCTGTGAAAGGTCAAAAATAAAAGAAAGATGTTTTTCATAGAATAGATTGAATTAAAACTAAACACTCAGTAGATTAACTAAGAAAAATACTTGTTAAACTTTTGCTAGCTTCTATCTTATCAAATGTGCGTTAGATAAACGGTTAGTTTAATAATAACTTCGCCCTTAATTTAATAAAACCATTAGTTGTTAGCATCCTCAAATAAAGAACCTGCTAATTTCTTAGTAATTTCCCTATACTCTTCTTGGCTAATAACTTCTGCGGTCTTAGGTAGCTTTTTAATTGTTGCAGATGTAAGTTTGATTGATTTTAAATTTATATATGTAAAATTAGAAATCTTAGCCTGAACAACAACACCTGGTAAACCTAAGTATTTCAGAGGTCCTACGCTTAGCGGAATATCAGTTGTAAACCAAATTTTTAAAATTTCATTACTTTTCAATCTAGCTAAATAACAATTATAACCATTTATGATTTTGGTCTTCTTAGAATCAATTTTATATTTTTTAGGTTTAAAATCAACATAGTACTCTTTACCGCTAAGGTCTTTTTTAAATATATAGTTTTGAGACTCAAAATTTAAATAATATTGTGTTGCAGGCCGAAATATTAAATTGTTTAAATTAATATTTAGATCGTCTCTTTTTAATTTTGCAGGTCTAAAAGAATAGCCATTTTTTGAGTTGACTATAATCTTAAATTTAACTGGAGAGGATTGATTTAAACTTTTTATCAAGTAAGATGATGATTTTTTATCCCTTTGATTCGATGTTTTAATCTTATCTAAAAACCCTTCTTTATCCATTGAAATAATATAAGTCAGCTCATAATTTTGATCCTTAGTTTTATACTGATGTGGAATTTTTTGAGTTTGAGCGATTGTAGTAACACTGGAAAATATTAATATTAAAAGATACTTCATGTTTTTGTAAATCTGATTAAGTTGATTTCTATACACTATGATTCAATTTTTGTCGGTTATCGCTTAAACCTTAATGCACTTTGCCGGCCAATGTCTTGGAGCTCCGATTCATTAATAAGTTTTCCTTTTGAAGGTTCTTCAATTTCGATCTTATCTCTTTTAGTAATGTCCACTGCTGAAAGTGTATAACCAAAATTCCAGTTCACTTCCAATTCTAATATTAAGCCTGGTAATCCTCTATATACACTTGGCCCGTAAGGATAAGGTAATTCTGATGTAAACCAGGCGACAATCTCTCTTTTTTGATTAGCTCTTTGCTCTTCGCTGACATAAAATTCTAAAGTTGCTCTTCTGCAGTTAAATCCCAGAATATTTTTTGTCTCTTTTTCCAGCCTCCAATCCATTGCGTCGAACTCAGACTTAATAATGTAAAGCCTGCCGAAAGCGTTTTTCTCATGTAAATTGATGTTTCTATTTTGATCATTATAAATTATACCATTGGATTTTGCAGAACCAATCATCACTTCGAAAAGTCGTTCTTGTAAACCCTCCGATACTAATCCAACATCGGCTTTATAAAGAGATTCATTTGAGGTAGCTTCTAGCAAGAAGTCAAATTGTGGCATGGTGGATTTAGTTTTTTTTTGCATTCTACCCATAAAGTCATCTGTCAGTTCCTTTTGAAAGTTAGCTTCGTACCTATAAATCACTTCAATACCATCCTGAGAAAAGCATTCAATTGCTAACAAGAAAAATAAAATACATCTCATAAGAAAGTTTGTTTTTAATTAATTCACAACTTGTTAGCAAGCTTTAGTATAGGAGCGATTAATGCATAAGTCGTTTTTACTATTTATTTAAAATTATATTTACCCACCAAACATATTCGACATCGCTTTATTCATTTGTTGGGCAGCTTCTTGTTCTGAAATAGCCTTTTTGGGGTTTGGAAAATCAATTTTGATGCTTTTATTCTCTTTTATATCCAGTTTATCAACTCTATAATTATTCCCTTGTGTGCTCAATTCTAAAATCAATCCTGGTAATCCTCCATAATTTTCTGGACCAAAAGAAAAAGGTATTTCAGTAGTGAACCAGGCTGTAATAGGCTGTTCTTTGGTTTTTAGTTTTCCAGATTCTCGGTCAACGCTATAAAACATCTGGGTTGCCTCTGCTTTTCTACTTGGGTAGCCGTGTATAACTTTAGTTTCTTTAGAAATTATCCAATCAATGGGTGTTTTATTTACTATCATTTCTTTACCACCAATGTTGCTTTTCTGGTAGCGATCATTGGAATCTAAATTGTAATAATAGTCTCTTTTTGGCGAAGACATTCCTGCCATAGCATTGTCCTCTTTAGCCATACTAGGATTGGTGGTAAATAGGGATTGACTTTTATTAAATCTCAAGGTATATCTTAAGCGTTTCGTTTTTTCAATCCTTTGATTGATCATGAATGAGAAGCGCTTATACTTTTGTGGATCTGTTTTTTTCATCTCCTCAAGACCTTCTGGAGGTGTCTGCTCATTTTTATAAATGACTTCTCCACTTTGGGCAAAAGACGATTGAAAACATAAAAGAGATGCAATAATAATTGGAATTAGTTTTTTCAAAATAATCAGTTTTTAACAGCACTACGCATTAATTTATAATATTCTGCTTCATTAATTTCTTCTCCTTTTGTGGGCTTGGAAATAGACTCTTGTGTTTCAAAATTAAGCTCTTCAGCATAGAAATGATAACTGCCTTGATGAGCCTCGAGAATCAATCCAGGCAAGCCATGTATTCCTCTAGGTCCATGAGTCAATTTGATTTCTTTTGTAAACCAGGCTTCAATCTTTGGATCTGAAGTTGAAGAATCATTATAAGTTTTCGTCCCAGAGGCCTTATAACATGTATAACCTAAAATTTGTTTGGACACATCAGTAATTTCCCATTTGATCGGTGCTAACTGGACATTAAAATTACGATAGCGTTTGTTGATGTAAAAATAATCGACCTCATTATCTTTATAAAATACTCCAGATTTATTTTTAGCAAGCTTCAATAAGCGATCATCATTTTGATTCATAATGGGCTTAAAAAGTGACTTTTGATCAGAAAAATGCAATTTATACTGTATTTTACTCATCATCTTTTTTTGCAATAAAACAAAGCTTTTAGCTTTTTCCCATCTTACAGAATCATTGGCTTTGACATCCAAATATTCAGGCAGAATACTGGCTTCATTCCTATAGATGACACTGCCTTCTTGTGAAAAAACACTTAGAGTAAAACAGAAAAATATTAAATATGTTAAAATAGACATCCAACAAACTAAAAGATTAGTAATCGAAATAAAAAAGATCTAATGTTAAACTTTAATTTTAGTAGTAAATAATTGAATCTGTGCCTTATGATTTTCATAGATAATATTTTATTGAGCAAGAAATTTAGACTTAGGGAAGCACCATCAATAATAAGCCATGATTTCCTTAGCCCTGCTATAATAATGCCCACCAAAAAGATTGACGTGAGCCAAAATAAAGTAAAGCTGCCATAAAGGAATCCTTTCTTCAAAGTCGTTTTCCAACGGAAAAGACTCCTGATACGCTTGAAACATCCTCTCATCAAAACCTCCAAAGAGCTTCATCATAGCCAAATCCATTTCGCGTGGAGCATAAGCTACTGCAGGATCTATCAAGCAAGGTTTGTTCTCAGAATTAACCAAATAATTGCCTGACCATAAATCGCCGTGGATCAAAGCTGGAAGTTCATCTGGAATAAGTTGTTCGACTTGTTTATAAAAGGCGTCCAAGTTATTAAAGTTAAACCCTCGCTCATTAGCCATTTTAAATTGAGGTTTTAAACGTTGTTCGATGAAAAATTCAGAAGCTGGTTTTTTATTTCTGTTATACTGTGGCAAACTTCCGATGTAATTGTCCTCGTCAAAGCCAAAACTTTCTCTTGAATTCCGATGTAAAGCAGCTAACTGATGTCCAAATAACTCCCAAAATTGACGATCGACTATACCAGATTCTTTATACTCCAATAACAAATAGGTACTATCTTCAAAATCACCAAAGCCTAAAACTTGCGGCACATCAATAGATCTAGTGTCTCGTAAAACCATTAATCCATTGGCCTCCTTCTGAAACATTCCCGGAAAAGCATCGACATCGTTAACTTTAATAACAAAATGATCATCATTGGTTTTTATATGATAGACCGAATTGATATCTCCTCCACTCAATCCTTGAGTTGATTTTATTATGAAGTCAAAACCTTCTTCTAAATATGTCTTAAATTCTGCTGAAAGCATAAATATTTTGAAATAAAACTAATATAAGGAAGTTTATTAATAATTTAAAGAGTACAATGTTAGGTATCTAGACAATTCAACTTCAGATTTTAATTTAAAAGCTACTATTTACATAAACTATCAATTATGAATAAAAATTTTCTTCTCGTAGTTATAATAATATCCCCAATTTTATTGTTTGGACAGGGAAAGAATTTTTGGGGGAAAACGACTATAAATTCTATATCTAAAAAGAATGTTATAGAATACGCTTCTAAAGCTGAATATCCTGTTTATTTTAATCTAGATAAAAAAATGCTTACAACTTATCTAGACAAAGCACCCGACCGATTTAAAGTTTCAAAATCATCTCTGCGTATAGACATACCTAATCCGGGTGGAGAAATGGACACCTTTCAAATTTATTCCACACCAAGCATGGCAGAAGGCTTGACTGATAAATACCTTAATATCAAAAGTCTTGTTGGTTATAATATTAAAAACAAAGCCCATACCTTAAGTATTACTATAACACCTCAGGGTTTTTACGGTATGACTTTAGGCTCTGAATATGGGCAGACGCTTATTAATCCTTATGATAAGAATGCTGATACCTATATTGTTTTTAGTAAAAAAGATGCAAGCCTAAAAGAGGGAAATTCCTTTGAGTGTTATGTTGATGAACTTACAAACGACAATGACGCAGATGAATTTTCTATTCAACCTAAATTTATAGAAGACGGGGTTTTAAGACGCTACCGACTTGCAGTTGCCTCAACTGTGGAATATTCTGATTATCATCTCAATCAAGCGGGCATTACTTCAGGAAGCTCAAGCACAACAGCCAAAGCTACTGTTCAAGCGGCCATTGTAGTGAGTATTAATCGGGTGAATCAGATTTTTGAAAGAGATTTTGGGGTCACACTACAGTTAATTGACAATAATGATCAATTGATTTCTCTAGGTGATACAAATAATGATGGTTACACTAACAATGATTTATCTGAATTAATAAATGAAAATAAAATCCAAATTGATACTAAAATTGGTTTTGAAAATTATGATGTTGGACATGTTTTGTGTACCGAAGGCGGAGGTTTGGCACAAACACCTGCTGTTTGTCTTTCAGGTAAAGCTAGAGGTGTTACTGGCTTAAACACTCCTGTTGGAGAGTATTTTAATATTGGCTTACTATCTCATGAACTCGGACATCAATTTGGCGCTAACCACACCCAAAGTAGTGACGTAAATGAAAATTTTGAAACAGCCGTGGAACCTGGTTCAGGGAGCACGATTATGAGTTATGCAGGTGTAGCACCTCCAAATGTTCAATTCCCAAGTGATGCTATGTTTCACTACATTAGTATTTCTGAAGTTAGTAATAGATTTATCACAACCACTGGTAGTTGTGCAGAAACTGTTAGCATTGCTAACGAAGCACCTGTCGTTCAAGCCGTCCCAAATTATAACATTCCAAAAAATACCCCTTTTAAATTAGAAGCCGTTGCAACCGATGCAAATACTGATGTTCTAAGTTATAGTTGGGATCAAATAGATAATGATGTTGTGCCCAATGTCCCAATGCCACCAGAATCGACCTCTACATCAGGGCCAAGTTTTAGAACGTTTTTGCCTACCTTGAGTCCAACTCGCTATTTTCCTAATATGCCAACCCTTCTCGATAACCAATACTCGAATACGTGGGAGGTTTTACCAACTGTGGCTCGAACTTTAAATTTTGGTGTTATCGTAAGAGATAACAATGCACTTGGTGGACAAGTAGCTCAAGAAAGCACAACCTTAACTGTTGATGATTCTGCTGGGCCTTTTAGAGTGACCTCTCAAAACACACTTGAAAATATTTGGGTTGCTAATTCTACCAAAACAGTAACTTGGGATGTCGCCAATACTGACAATGCTGCGGGCGTAAATACACAGAATGTTGACATATTACTCTCTACAGATGGTGGTTTATCTTTTAACACTGTATTGTTGACTAATACCCCAAATGATGGAAGTGAAGATATAATAGTACCAGATGTTGTCTCGGAGAATTCAAGGCTGATGGTAAGAGCTTCTAACAATGTGTTTTTTGATATAAATTCACAGGCCTTTAGTATTGGCGTTGAATTCACTCCTGTTTATTGTGAGGCGGGTGCTTCTGATTTTGGATTCTCCAATATTGAACGCGTAGTATTGAATTCGATTGATAATACCTCCCCAACCGATAATACTGGATATGCAGATTTTACCAATATTTCCACCAACCTATATACTGGAGATACTTATCCAATACAAGTAAGAGAAAAAAATAACTCAGTTTATGAAGGCGATCAAGTTATTGTATGGATTGATTTTAATAAAAATAGTGTCTTTACAGATTCTGGAGAAAAAGTAATTGAGACAGCTATTTTTAGTGAAGATTTTAGTATTTATCCATTTGGAGGAAATATTAATATTCCTAATGATGCCAAACTTGGTAAAACAACTATGCGAATACGTATGAATAATGCAAATTTTGGGACTTCAAATACAACACCTTGTGGTAATTCTACATACGGTGAGGTTGAAGATTATTCTGTTCAAATCACCTCTACCTTCAACGTCTCTACATCAGCAAATCCTACGGTAGGTGGAAGTACTGCAGGCGGAGGAAACATAGATTTTGGAGAGTCGGCAACGGTAATTGCAACTGCTAATACAGGTTACAGTTTTGTCAATTGGACCGAAGGTGGAACAGAAGTCTCAACCGATGCTATTTATACATTTACTGTAGAAAATAATCGAAATTTAGTAGCGAATTTTGACGATTTCCTTAATGTTAGTGATTTTGAATCCAACTCATTCTATATCTACCCTAATCCATCTAGCTATGGACAATTAAATATTGAAGTTGACCACTTAAAAAACCAAAAAGTGAGTCTTCAAATTTATGATATAATAGGGAAGCAGGTTTTAAATCAAAGGCCAACAGTCAATTCTAATGGAATTGTTCAAGTTGATGCTTCAAACTTAGCTTCAGGGGTGTATTTTGTGAAACTCAACCATAATAAAAAACAATTTATAAGTAAATGGATAAAAAGATGATTCATTATAGCAACATCATATATTGATATTGTTTAATTGTTTTAAACGGAATATATAAATGCCAATTTCAGCATTCCGTTTTTTATCCAAGATTTAAATTATGTATTGTAAATCTAACACCATGATATCAAAACATTTACTTATTGTTTTTGTATGTTCTCTTCTAATTTCGTCTTGTCAAACCAAAAAACAAGTAGCCGAATCCTCTCCACCATCTTATAAGTTGGCCGACTATTGTCCAGAGGATGGAACTTGTACTTTTGAAGTCCTTACTCATAAATCCCTTGAAATGAAAAGTGATGGTATTGGTGCTTTATATCCCGTTGTAAAGAATGGTGATAAGACGGTTTTAAAATTTGAATACAAAAAAATTCAAGACCCCAAGCTTGCCGATGATGGCTACAAAGAAGTGATTTATGCAGAAATCAATACCAAGCAAGATAATCTTCAACTAAAGAATGAAAAACTAAATTTGGCTAAAGTTTACTTTGGCCGCTTGTGTTTTTGTAAAGGTGAAAGTGGCTACTACCCAGTCAAACAGGGTAAACTAATGATTCAAAGACAAAGCGATTCAACGGTAACTTATAGCCTAAAATTTGAAATGGATAGAGTACCGCAAATTATTAAGGAGTTTTATGCCACAAAGAAAATTTAATTGTTTTATTAAAAAATTTAATCTGAATCTTTCAGAAATCATCTCGCTCCAGACGCTGCATTATTTTGAATATAACTTTAAGCTTTATGTCGTAAAACATTAAAGTTTGTAGTATCAAAATCAGAAAAAATTACTCCCTAAATCTATTGGATAGTCGTGAAGCAACAAAGCTTATAAACAGAATTTGGAAGGCGTGAAAAATCATAAGCGGGAGGATAACCAAGCCTACTGACATGGATTCTGGAAAAAGAACTTTCGAAAAAACAGTACCGTGAACCAGTGATTTCTTAGTGCCGCAAAACTGGGCGGTAATTTGGTCTTCCTTATTGAATTTTAAAACCCGGGAAAGGTAACCGGTGATAAAGTAAACTACGTAAAACAAGAGTAATGTGGCAATGCTGATGAAAATTAAATCCCTGATTTTTACGCTGGTAAATACACCTTCATCAAAGGATTCTACAAAGCTTTTGTAGATAATCAACAGGATGATGGACTTGTCAAAAAGAGAAAGCTGCCTGGCGTACTTCTGAACAAATTTGCCCAAATATTGCTGAAGTATAAGTCCCAAAACGACGGGGAGCAAAATTTCAAGAAGTAACTTTAAATATATGCCTCCCAGGTTGTAGTCTACCCCCGATTCCTGAAGGAATAGACCGATCCACAACGGAGTTAATACAATTCCTATCAAGCCTGATATGCTAGCATTGAATATAGCTGCGGGAATGTTGCCTTTGGCCATGGACACCATCACCACCGAGGAAGAAACGGTGGATGGCAAAGCGGCAAGAAACAGAAAAGCCAGCCAAATCGTTTCCTCAGCGCCTTGCTCGATAAAGGGATAGAAACTGATGACAATAGCTGGAAATAAAAGGAATGTTGAGGATTGGACTAAAGCATGTAAGCGCCAGTTTTTTAAACCCGAAGTGAGCTGGTGTTTGCTCAATTTGAGTCCATAAGAAAAGAAAATTAAAGAAATCCCTACACTCACAATAGTGTCTAACGGAATAACATTCCCCTCTCTTCCAAGCTCTGGGAAAAAATAAGCCAGAACTATAACCACAATAATGGAGACTACAAAAGGATCTAGTTTAATCTTCATCGCCTGGGGTTGGAATCGTTAAAAATAATCGGCTGCATGTCTTTGGATTCGTTTTTTCAATAATACTCATTTCCGTTTAGTTATGCTAAAGGAAAGTTTATGAGTAATATGGTTCTTGTAACTATGGAAGGTATCAAACCTTAAAGTATGATCCTTAAATCTTGAAGGAAAACATTTAACCTTCAACGGATTTTAAAACAAAAACTTAAGACTCAACAGAAATTGTGAAGGACGCAATCGGTAGGTGCTTTGCACGTAGGAGAAGTCGGTGTTGGAGACCCTTACAAATTCATCGGTATTTAGGACATTATTCCAACTCGCGTTCAAGTCTATGCCTAATTCTTCAAAGGTATATTGATAATTGAAATTCAAAAAATAATTATTTTGATTGTCTTCTGAAATGTTATTGTAATAGTATTCTGAATTGACACTGAAGTATTGATTGTCTGCCAGATAGAAAAAGAGGTCCAACTGGTGCTGCTGGGTTTGTATTTCATCAAAATTCCGCGCTTCAAAACGCGTTTGCAAAACACTATAATTTCCAGAATAACTGGTGCTCAACCAGTCGGTCACCTCAGATTCCAGACCAAGATCAAACCCAAGATTTTGATTTTCTACATCGGCTAGATTTCCATTAAGGATTTGCTCCCGATTAGAAATCGCAAAATTACTTCCTAGACTTAAAGTCGTCTTTAATTCTCTGAAATATTTACTGGTTTTGACTTTGATTCTATGAGAGTTTGAAAAATTGTCCTGCTCTATGGCTTCAAAAATCGTGGCGGCATTGAGTCCGATTTGATTGCTGTACAGCAAATTGCGCTTTGTCTGATTAAAAGAATAGGAAAGATTCGCAAAAATGGATTTTAATGGATTCCTAAACCGAAGTCGCCAGAAGT
>Ga0136601_1000334_pt1 | contig 21267 bp, 20 predicted proteins | sample AntRauMFilla2699_FD_181020 | JGI IMG/M metagenome (GOLD analysis project Ga0136601, IMG submission 181020) | Saline lake microbial communities from Rauer Islands, Antarctica - Metagenome Filla 2 #699 | ecosystem: Environmental > Aquatic > Non-marine Saline and Alkaline > Saline | place...
ACGATTTATTTGACCAATCTGTCAAATAAAACAAGGATAAGAGTCTACTGATAGGGACTTTACTGTCTTATCTGGTTATAGTTAATGACCATTGTCAATAGACACGATTAAACACGATTTATCGTTATGTTGAACAAGACGTCTAGACCATGTCATCCTGACACTGCTATATTTACGATTTATTCGACCAATCTGTCAAATAAAACAAGGATAAGAGTCTACTGATAGGGACTTTACTGTCTAATCAGAATATAATTAATGACCATTGTCAATAGACACGATTAAACGCTATTTATCGTTATGTTGAACAAGACGTCTAGGCCATGTATTTATGTCCAATAACGGCCGATATGAAGGAACAGCCGAATTAAAGGAGAATGTTGATGTCATTGAAGAGGATGATAAACTATTTGTCAGAGCTGTGGCTCATTTTAACAATCCTGAGAAATTGTCACAAGAAGAAATAGAAGATATCATCAGAGAAACAGTGATGCACTACTATAGAAGTGGACCAGCCGCAACTTTCGGCAAAGTTGTATACTACACTGGTGGGAATGATAGCATTGATTTTGATGATCCACCGGTAGATGTTTCCGCTATCGAGGTTTTGGAGATCTTTGATGAAGATGAAGTCAGAGATTTATTAGAGGATAGTGGATTAACCTACTCACAAAAGGCTGAAATTATTGAATGTTACAAGCGAACAATCACCAAGTCCCTGCCTGAGGATTATAAGTATGGTCAAGGTACCATTCATATATGGATTGATGAGCTAAAACGTCACCAATAGACACTCATCAGAAGGACCAATAAGAAATGGAAGCTATGAAATCAGAGATGTTAACCATGAGATCAGAGATGATGGGTATGACATCGGAAATGATGGCTATGAAATCCGAGATGAGAAGACTGTTTGAAGAATTTCTCACAGCATATAAAGATAGTGGTGTGCACGAGTGATCAGGTGTAAAAGTAGTATTGTAGAACTCTATTTACCCGAACCTAAAAGAGTGCTCATAGAAATTAATGTCTATAGAAATTAATGTCTATAGAAATTAAAGATGACCATGTATAAAACACACACAACCCCATAAATATGAATTATGATAATTGCTGACCAATCATATCGAACATGTTCGTTGAGCAGACCTGTGATGATGTGGGACGGTTCCGACATAACCGAGTATCTAATAGACAAAAAGGACGTATTTTCTTTTGTGTTTAATCGCAAACACTATTGGATTTTTCATGACAAGGATAAGACGATAGACGAGTTGACACCAACGAGTAACAACACTGTTTTGGTCAAAAGATGCACCACTTCCCATCCTTTTATCATAGATGAACTTAAACCGGTATTCAACTTGCCTAAAACCGGTACTCATAGAGCCATGGTAGGACGTCATATCCATATATTGTATCGACTGGTCGGTGATGGTAGTGGTAGTATTATGGAAGAGATGACTGTCAATAATATCGGCACCATAACTAACCAGCTCTTCATTGAACAAATGCAAGAGATATATGCTTTTAGAGAATTATTGGCCATTGCGCGAAGTTATGATGCCAGCATATCAGTCAGGAAAGGACAGAGTCACTATTATCCTATTAGTTGTGCCGAAGCTAAAATGGATCCTTATCGTAAGGAATATATGGTTATACCAACAAAAGCGCTAGATCGATGGTTCATAGGGGTTACCATTGATGAAGTTGTTAGGAGAATGGTCAGAATAAGATGTGATGACGACATTGCTGAGCGAGTCGATGAGTTAAGAGCTAAAATTTATGATGTCATCACCAGAATAGACAAGAATGAGATAACCTTATGTAGTCATATAATTAACCGATTGATCGCTAGGGTCTCGTGACTATAAGTAACAGTATATCAGCTGAAGCTGATATATCCAATTTGAAACGTCAAAGGTAGACACCCTTAGTCTTAAATACTTCAAGTATCTCTTGTCACCTTTTATCCGATAATGGTATGTATATATTTGCTGATGATTACCCTTACCCTGGTAATCGCCACCCCTTTTTGTTTTATAATTAACTTTGACGTTCGACGGTATCGACAAAATATATACCTGAATTATCTCACCGCATTCTTATTCTGGTCTACCTTATCTATGGTATTGATTATAACAGTGCAATGCTTGGAAATATAGCTTGGAAATATAGCTTGGAAATATAGCTTCCTATCGCCTTAAAATGAATCCTATGTTTAAGTTAAACCTAGGTAAAACGAACAAATATCGATAGATACCGGGGACCAACAAGGACCAACAAGAACCAACAATAAGATTATCAGGGGCAACACATGTTTTTCGATATCATCAATATCGACACTATCCTGGGTACCTATTTATTGTATCGGGCTATAGAGGCTAATCGTATCGACCGATTACCCAAGTATAAGCATTGGATGAATGCCTTCATTGTGTGGTTCTCAGTCACCAGGATGTCTAACTTTATTTATCTGTTCTCGTTTATGCTGCCAGCAGTTGTGTTAACACTGATAGACCTGTTATCTATTATTATTATTATATCGTCTTTCAATGAATGGATGACTGATGTATATCGATCTATACTGGCCCAGCCCTTGTTCACTCGATGCAAAAGGAACGTCCCGAAAATGTTTGACCGGTCGTGTCGACTGATACATGAAACTACTGGCTACAACGTTCAACAACTTATCCGAGTTAATAAGATCTATCTGACTCTTCGACATCTGTATGAAAATTTACAGAAGGTGGATGGACCTCATGGGTCTAATGGACCGCACGGACCGCACGAATTCCGTGGACCTCATGGATTATTCCATGGACCTTATGTAGATACGGCTGACCTGCTGAATGACCTGCCAGATGATCTATCAGATGATCTGTCAGATGACATGTTACCAGGTTCAGTTGAATTGATCATTAAGAAAGATGAGTAATATCAATGATCCGTGATGAGATTGGTAATTATATGACAGATATCTGTCATATAATATGTAAAGATGAAATAGTTAACATATAACTTTTTTAGTGAAAGTGTTCGACATCGATAATACCGCTAATATGGAAGCCCACCCCATGGCTTTTGGTATACCTTTTGTCATGGGTGTTGCTGTTGGTACGATACTCAGACCAATGATAACCGTTATACTGATAACTATTGTCATCATTACTTGTTTTCGACCAGAAATAATCAGTCCAGAATATTCGCAAAATGTCTGGCTAATCATACAAGAACAAGTTAATCGTATATTTACTATCGTCAATCAAGGTAGTAATGGATAGGCCCACCTCAATATGTGAGTTAAAACTCACATACTTTTCTTTACATACGGATATCTTACTGGATGTCGGTAACTACGCCACCGGCCACAACCATATTCTTGACAATATTCAATAACTCTGTCTTGGTTATATATCCTGCCGGTTGGTATAGCGCCGTCATTGTCCCGATATTAATAATTTCACGGACATAACCATTGTCCTTTAAGAGTTGATCGGCAAGACGACATTGATTGCCGCCGGGGTATTTCATGTTAGCACTTGCCGTCGTTACCACTGTCACACATCCTCCGATATCAACCTGTGCTGAACGTATACCGCCAGATTGGATTATCCTCTGATATAATCTTATGTCTATGCCACCAAGGGGCTGATATATTTCATCAAGATCAAAACCATAAGTTTTGAAAAATTTAGCTTGCCAGAAACGTCTACTTTGACAAACTCTCCTAAATCTACTATCGGTCTGACACAATCGACCTATATCCATAGGATCGGTTTCCATGGCTATCATTTCAGCCAGACCCTGAGCCGTTAATGGTCCTAGTTGATTGAAAAGATTGGTTAAGTCTATTTGTTCACCTTCCATTTATATATAGATAGATATAATATGTGAGTTAAAACTCACATACACATGTCTAATTAGTCCATCTTGCACGGAATAACGGTATCGGGAGCTTTAGCTCCGATATCTAATATATCATGTCTAATCAATAATCCGCCGTAATGCTTCGCCATGACAACTTGCTGTTTTCGGTGAAGGTTTTATGTCGAATGTTGGCAGCGTATTTACGATAGTCCCCATTGTTATAGATGATGACGATATTTAAACCGTCGGGATAGCCACTGGGAGTAAATAGACAAACATATTTACTGCCAGAGCTGGGGACGGTCAGCTTCATAAAACTCCATTGTGAACCAGTATATCCTAAAAAGTTCTTCAAGAAGCTAAGATTAGATGTGATGTTGGATGGACCCTTCTTATCGCCAGACCCACTGACATTATATATATGAAGGGTTGATGTATCACTATAGACATTAAGATAATCATCATTAGGACAAAAGTTGATGCCATATATATTGGCTTGACCACCGCCTCGTCTGAACTCTCTCATCCTATCACCACCATAAACATTGAAAATCCGGATTAGCGTTCCACATTCGCTAGCGGTAGCCACATATTTACAATTATTGCTGAACGTGATGTTGGTAATCTTATTAACATGGGCTTTAATACTGAGATTGTTGCCAGCAACAATATCTTTGATGACGATTTGACCAACAACATCAGTCGTTGTACATATTAGCGACTTTTCGTCTATGTTAGGTGACATAGCTATTACCGGATTCTGGCCGGCAAAATGAGGACTACCAACAATCTTCAGACTCTCGATGTCGTAAGTACACAGAACATTGCCACTAACTACAATTATGTGGTTGGTGTTTATTTTGATGGCGGCTACATCGTCTTCGCATATTATTCGACCATACGATTTTTTGACCCGATCATCCCAGACTACAACTGCATTGCGAGGATATGAAATCTCATCCTCGTCTTCTTTACCTTTACCACTAATTTCCCCTGACCTATCTTTTTCTTCTTGGCCAGTACCCACTAAAAGTAATAGATTAGATCGTTTGTATATTTCGGCCATGACCAGTCCACCATCGATGCCGTCAAACTGGTATCTTAATTTGATGGGGTCGACATTATAAACACGATAACCCTTGTTGGTGGATACGACAAAAATAGTGTTGTCTTGATTTACACTTATACTGTTAACAACATATCCATCTTCAAACATGTTTTTAGCTGGTTAATAATGTAATGGTCAGTCAATTGTAAGATATAGTTATATGTGTGCTGAAGCTCACATATCTAATATATGGACCTTAAGGTCCATATACGGATATCATACTCTTGCAGCTAGCTGCAAGAGTATGATATCTTATATATGGTCAGTCCTTTGTTTCACCATCTCATGAACCGACCGAATCATCATGATCATCATCCTCATCCCATGATATCTCAAACTCATGGCGGAAATCCTGATTGGTAAATATATAAATTAAACCTTGGTATGACAATACATAGTCTTGTGCGTTCGCCACCGGGAAACATTTTGGGTCGAGATCTTTCCTTCCATTAACTTGGGTCTTATGTATTTTGACTAACTGGTAATGGGTTTCAGATGTTGGGTTTTCCGGATACAGAAAACAATACATCTTGTATCCATCCAAAACTAAAACATAGTCAACCCCGGAACGTTTTTCGAAGAATTGACTAACTGGTATCTGATAAAGATTAGAATCTTTCACGTCGTCTCTCAATACGTTAGTTGACATGTTTCTGGTCATTGTCTTATATAAATAAAAATCATATGTTGGATCGAAACCAAACAACTTGATCAATCCTGATCGTATGACATTGATATGTCATACCTTTAAAGGTTAAAGCTTAACATTTATATGTCAAAAGATGAATGATAAGAGACATGAACCTAACAAATGTTGGGGTTGTGATACTTATTTATTATCCGGACGGAAATCGATAAGGGGTCCGCCAGGTCCATCAGGGGAGGATGGTAAAGATGGTAAAGATGGTAAAGATGGAAAAGACGGTCAAGATGGAAAAGACGGTCTAGATGGGAAGGACGGAAAAGACGGTCTAAATGGAAAGGACGGACAAGACGGTCTAGATGGGAAGGACGGACAAGACGGTCTAGATGGGAAGGACGGAAAAGACGGTCTAGATGGAAAGGACGGACAAGACGGTCTAGATGGAAAGGACGGACAAGACGGTCTAGATGGGAAGGACGGAAAAGACGGTCTAGATGGACAAGATGGTAAGGATGGAGTCGATGGCAAGGACGGTTTGGATGGTAAGGATGGAGTCGATGGCAAGGATGGAGTCGATGGCAAGGATGGAGTCGATGGCAATGATGGAGTCGATGGTCAAGATGGTAAGGATGGTGTCGATGGACAAGATGGTAAGGATGGAGTCGATGGACAAGATGGTAAGGATGGAGTCGATGGTCAAGATGGTAAGGATGGAGTCGATGGTCAAGATGGTAAGGATGGAGTCGATGGTCAAGATGGCGTAGACGGCAAGACTTATCATCGGGATTGTATTTATTTCAGTGGCGGCATCGAATATGATCACAGCGATCACAGCGATGACCCGGTTTTCATCGGGCAAGGCGTAAGTTCGGCCGACCCGTGCCAGGTCGGTCGAATATTACCATTGAATGGTCATCTAACTTATATGTGTTTATCGACCAATGGCACAGAAAGTAGTCGTAAGGATAGGTCATACACTGCTACTATATGGTTAAAAGAACTTGGTGGTGACAAGTTCAGCAAGACGAAAGCTAGATTAACATTAGAGTCTGACAAATATAACACTATTGCTGACGTTATTGACATGAAGATTAAATTCGCTGACTCTATCGCGGTAGAAATATCCGGCATTGATGATGACAAAATCATCCCGGCCGTAACAATAGTATACGAATATTCGTGACATATCGGTATAGTTGGAAAATGAGTTTGTCCCATTCATCCAACCACTTATTTAAACCTTTAACCTAGGAAAGAACAACCTCAGACCCCGAGAACCAACAATCATGGACAAGAATGTAATGGCGTCAACCTTTTGTGCCATATTAACACTATATTTCTGGATGGTAGTTGTGATATCATTGACCATGTCGGCCATTATTGGTGCCGTGATATACCTGTTTGTATCAACCAAAACATTTGGTCGGATGTTTGAAATAGTTGTCGGCTATACTATTTATTATGCCATGACCATTCCGGGCATTTGGAAAATTAAATTCGATTACCAGTCATCCCGGTATACCGATAATTATGTTATCGTTGCCAACCATACCTCGTTCATGGATACTATGTTGCTAATGTGTCTGCCGATAAATAAGAAATACATGATGGCTCGATTATACGGTAATATTCCGATTTTGAGCTGGCTGTGTACCAGTTCAGGCTATATAAAAGTAGCCCGGGAAGACCGATCGACCACTGATACGGCCGTAGCTCGGGCTATTAGCGCCGTTAAAGATGGCTCCAGTATTGTTATGTTCCCTGAAGGAATGAGAAACCATTGTCAGTATCCACTGCTACCGCTAAAGTCGGGTGCTTTTAGGGTGGCTAACAGTGCCAATATTAAAGTATTGCCAGTGATTATCAGTGGTGGATATGAAGCCTACGGTAGGGGTCGTTATGTTAGACCAGCCAATATCACGGTGACGGTGGCTGCGCCTTATTCGGTGTATCGAGCGATGCAAGGATCGGTGCATGGATCGATAGATGATGCCATGGACAAATATATGTCATTGGTTAATAGATATCACAGCAGTCCTTGTCGGAAGTATAAGACAAAGGATAATCGACGATAGTCTCTTTTTATCATTTCATGATCTGGTATTGCTTCGTGAAGACCATTGACCATAAACTCACTGTTCCCATGGTATTCATGTGGGTTCATTATAACAAAATCTCTTTCTTCTACTTCTATAGCCACGCCATATTGAGGATAACATAAATAGCCGCCTTCCCATTTTCCTTCTTTGCAAAGAAAGAAAATAGAATAACCATCCTTTAAATCCCCTTTGTCTAAATGAATAGCTGTTTGGAAATTTAGGTTGACAGTGACAGTGCTAAAGACTGTATCTTCTATTCGATAAGGTGATGAACCTATTTGCTCGTTTTGTTTTTGCCATTTACTATCATATAAATATCGAAAGAGATAATCTAAATACACGATCGTTTGTTTAAAATTGTGCCATAGAGTTGGATTAGATCGAGTAAATGCTGTTTCATCCTTCCCCTTACCAAAAGGATAATTATAATAACCACAAATCATGCTGTTAACCTTATTACTTATTTTGTAATTAGTAACATAACCATCATCATAGACAACCTGACTCTTAAACTTATCAGGTTCAACTATTTCAACTACCCCGGGTGGTAGTTTATCGAAATTTAACTTACCAGAAGCTACACCTCGTGAATTGGTTTTATTTTTCATAGCTGATGCACATATCGAATCATATGCATTATCACGGTGTTCTTTGGGAATAGCTCCTTTACGGATAGAGACAATTAGTTTGTGGTTGGTCTTATCATAAACGTCGATGGATCTATTCTTTATTATGTGTTTACAATCACCACTTTTAACAAATGTACCTAACAGCTTTGCTGCCTCAGCGTCCCCCATAATCTTATCTAAAAATAGTCGTTTAGATTCATAAACATTGCTCATCATAAGGTTATTTGTTGTGTATAAAATTAATGCCTAATAAGCATTAAGCTGATGGTCAGCTTTAATTTGTCCGCACAAGGCGGACTAATTAAATATATCAGCTGAAGCTGATATACCGGATAAAACATTACCTCGACTTTTTACCATCGTTATATCTTTATATGTGAGCTTCGGCTAACTATCTAAAAATGACATAAATAAGTAGTGATAATTGACGCCCAACATGAGCAAGGACGATGATGTAGCCGTTGCCACATGTGATGGTCGTATATATTCATATAGGTGGGGATCGAAAGGTCCTCATCGGAAAGAGACTTTTATTTTTCCGCCACAATACCCGCGGTCATTGTTGAATACAATGAGACGAAATATCATAGCTAGTGTTCCCACTTTAGCCATAGATAAGATATACATTGAAACCAACGATTCCCTCGTGATAGACGAATTACTAGCTCACCGGATTGGATTATTACCAGTTACCACTGTTGTGTTAGACGATATCGATCAGGCTGCTCGGTCCACGTGGTCCGGCGAATCCGATATGTCGGACCCAGAGGACCAAGTGGCAACTTTCGTCATTGATGTCCATAATACTGATGTGAGCGATGCAGGTGGTGGGGGCGACGGATGTATGGTTATTACTAGTAACGATCTACATTTCAACCACATTGATATATATTGTGTTAGTGATGGTGAAGGTTGGGACGGCGATGGTGGGGATGGAGGTGGAGGTGGTGGTGGAGATGGTGGTGGAGATGGTGGTGGGGATGGAGGTGGAGGTGGGGACCCCGAGCCCATACCTTTAACTTATTTACCTCCAGGTGGTAAGCTTAAAATACATGGGACTTTAAAATATTCGTGTGGTTCTGAGCACGGCAAATGGCAGGCTGGGATGGCTTATTTTAGTGAGGCACTGATATCGACGACACCAGATAAATATCGAATCAGACCTGACATTACTAACTCCCTTCAACCATTTATAGATGATTGTTACTCGGTTCCGACGGAGGGGGAGATCGTGAGCGTAAGTACGAGGGACGTCGGGAGAAGTCATATAAATGGGACAGCTGACACTTATTTAACGGTAGAAAGTTTGTCTAGTTATAACCCATCAGAGTTGGTGATTAAAGCTTGCGATCAACTTACTATTCAAGTGTCACCCTTGTCACCCTCGTCACCACGGTCACCCTCATCACCACTGTCACCCTTGTCACCACTGTCACCCTTGTCACCATCATTACCAACGGGTGCAGAGTAAGTAGTATATTCTTATGTGAGTTTCAACTCACATATCGAAAACATGTATAGGTGACGTTAAAAATGACATCATCGACGACCATACCATCATTTAAAATATGTCTGTAGAAATAAAGGATGACCCCTTATCAACGGTGAAAAGACCAGAACACCCATACGTGCCGAAACGACAGACTAGCGAGTCCCACAAGTGGTCACAGAAACATCACCACTCTCAGCACCACCACGCCCAATCCCACCACTCCCAATCCCACCACTCTCAGCACCAGCACAAACAAAAGCATTCGTACAAGAGACATCGATATAGCCGTCGCAAAACTGATCACAAATTATCGGACCATGATACGCTCACCCACACTCATACCCATACTCATACCCACGCCCCTAAAAATAGCCACAACATGAGAGACACCCATACCCCTAAAAATAGCCACAACCCCAAACAAGATAAGAGTTATTTACTTAACCATCTCGATACCTTCTTTGGTCAAAGGAATGGGGTATCGGCTAATCCTAAAGTCGACACTAATTTCACCTTGGAAACTTTAACATATATGACGTCCAGACGTCGAGCCGATGAACTAACTGTCAAGATTGAACAGGCTGTTGGCCAACCCATTAGCCAGCTTGTTGATAAGACTACTAAGAAAATAATTGTAGTTGAGACCTGCTCAGGTATCGGTGGTAACACCTTGTCATTCCTGGACAGCGAGCGTATCGTCAAGGTTTACTGTCATGAGATCGATCCCGGTCGACGACAGATGTTGTCTAATAATATCAATATGTATGGGTTTGATCAAGACAGCTATGTATTGGGTGGTAAATTTGTCGGCATACCATTGGAGGCCTTGGTATATGCCAAAACTAATGATTGTACCATTGTTGTTAATTTCGATCCACCATGGTTGCCAGAAGGGATCAGTGGTGAGGACTATGTCAGGGGTGATTATGTCAGTAGTGGCCTACAAATTAGCGGTATTTCATTAGAAAAATGGCTCCATCAACCTTATTTTAATAGGGCTAAAGTCGTTATGTTTAGATTACCACCCCAATACGAATTCAGCTTTGACGATTGTCCCTTTGGGTATACTATGACGGAAGAACTATTGGGTTATGGTGGGAAGATGAAACTGGTAACGATGACCAGCAGATCATAACTATGTCGTAACTTTCGTCATGTTTACTTTTCTATGCTTCAGCATAGAAATATGTCAATCACCTATAACCTTAGCGAGTTATATAAGCTATACTTTCTAATCCTCCAGCAAAAACATCGACGACATTAGTTACATCAGGGTATAAAAGTTTTGGTCGGGCGGCGCGCTCCGGGCCAAAAGCACCACTAATGTAAAGCTGTCGATTTGACAGTATTGCCGTAAATGTATCACCACAAGCTACAGCCGACACATTTTCTAAACCGGTCACTAATGCCGGAATGCCGTGTTCTATTTGATCACCGAGCCCCAATTGATACCTATCGTTGTTGCCAAACGTATATAAACGACCATCCGCGATCACTGCTGTATGGGTAAGTCCACAAGACACGTCTGTCACATTCTCTAATCCAAGCACCAATGTTGGTCGATTCCTCCTAACTATATCGCCCAACCCCATAGATCCGCGACTATTTAGTCCCATGGTGTAGAGTCGACCATCACTTATTAGCGCTACATGAGCAGTACCAGACGAAATCGCCGTTATGTTGTCTAACCCTGGGACCAACCTTGGTTCAGGTTGTGGTGGGTGAGGCCTCATCCCGCCCCACCCCGCTGATATGGGTCGACCAAAAGCATAAAGCTGACCGTTGCTTATCGCCAAAGTCGCTGCATCCATACAAGAGACAGCCGTAACATTATCCAGGGAAGCAACCAATGTCGGTGTGGTTTGGGGAGCGAGTTGATCTCTACCTAATCCCAATTGACCCATATCATTTGAGCCAAAAGTATACAGTCGACCATCAGCGATTGCTGCTGTATGGTGATCTCCACAAGAAACAGCGGTCACATTCTCTAATCCTGGCACTAATGTTGGCGCATCTCTTCCATCTCGATCCCCTAAACCAAGGGCACCGCCGTGGTTTTGACCAAACGTGTAAAGTTGACCCATAGATACTACTGCCATATGATCTTGGCCAAACGAAACATCGGTAGCATGTTGTAATTCGGGTATTAGTAACGGGGGTTGGTGCAGTCGGAGATCGTGAGTATACATATCCATGGCCGTATGATGACCCAAAAGGTAGAGTTCGGAGGGAATTTGTTGTTGATAGGCAAGCCTAAAATCGAAACCGGGATTATCTGGCAGCCTAATACCAAAATCGTAAAGATACTTAAATTGCCAGAAGGTCTGGTTACGACAAATCTGGGACATCCGTTGACTAGTACGACAGAATCGGTTTAAAGTTCCCAGGTCAAAAGTAACTGCTAGTTCAACCAACGAGGCCATATCCATATTAGCGAATGGGTCGGCTGCTTCCATTTATAGATAGGTGAGATAATATAAAATATACTAATATTACAGCTAGCTGTAATATGGTCAGCTTTAGCTGACTGAAGCTGATATCTAATATGGTCAGCTTTAGCTGACTGAAGCTGATATCTAATATGATCAGCTTTAGCTGACCATACGATTAATGCCTATAGGCATTAATTTATATACGGACCTTAAGGCTTTAATAACCCAATCGGTTAAATCCCAACTCAGAACACATCCGCTGGAGATAATCATACTTATATTCCATCTCGGGGACAAGCTTATCTTTATTGATCATTCGAAGGAATTCGTAAGCGATATCTCTATTGCACCCGATAAGGTCATAAGTAATATCTCTCAGATCATTACCAACCTTTTTACCTTTACGCATTTTCCGTAAGGATACACCGGTATCTTCACCAAAACCTAGTGGATAGAAATACGTACTTTTCTTATAGAAATACTGGACCACTCTAGTGAAATTATATATTACTGTCAAACCGCGATTGAGAAAAACGTCCAGATTGTCTACAACGATATTCCCAAGCTTGACCCTTTTATAATCGCTCAGCCACGACGTCAATGGTTCAAAATAGTGACTTATGAATCGACCGCTGCTGTAATATTCACACAATTGTTTGACCGGAGTATTGCCAACAATGTTACCACATCGACCAATCGTTGATTTCCAGTTAGCGATAGCGACTTCGAACTCAGGTAAAACGTCGAAAAGTCTAGTTTTCATGTTATCGATATTATCGGCAAAAGACGGCTGTTGCATTTATGTGTATGTGAATTTTTATCTCACATACAAAACATCCGTCTTCTGACTAATTTTATATGCCTATTAGACATTAATTTGATATTTTATGTGAGTTTTAACTCACATAAATCTTGTCTAACCGATCACCAGAAAAAAATGCAAGACGAGATTATTCGTATTCCTACTATTTCGGCCAGCCAGGAAATTACGGCTGAAGATGTACTCGATTCTCGGAAGATGGTCAGACTACTGACCGATCCTATCAGAGATAAGATGGATATCCACATGATTGATATTATCGGCAACTATGAATACGGTGACAGTGGTGATTGTCAAGCTAAACATGACACCGACAGTCGCTTCCTTGGCGATGTGTATCAAACAAAGGGAAGACCTTATCTTATCGATACTATTGGTCATCGTGGGGACGGGTACGCCGAAGCCGATAGCTACGGTGATGGCGACGTCAATTGTTATTTCAGCTTTCAATGCTCTCATGATCCGGGGGATTATCCCGTCTATATCGATAATAGGCTGTCGAGCGACATCAAAGGATATCTTAAATGGCTCGACATAACCGCAAATTGGAAGGATAAGACTCATGATCGTTATCAAAATTTAATGGCGCTGAAAAATAACTATAGGCGTGGTGCCGAGTTTATTAAGTTTGTGGAAAAATATCAGCAAGTAGCTGTTCATGGCAACATTGAATCAGAAAGTACTACTGTTGACGATAGTGTCCGCAAAGGTCGAGACATCACATTGGCACCGCTAATTGAGGCCAAACTATTCCAACTTCGGTGTGGTGATAAGTTAAAGCAGATGTTTGGCCAAATGTCGGGCATGTACAACGTTACAATAGTACCATACAAGATCAACTGTTATGAAGAGGGTGACCATTTCGTATGGCACCGGGATTCACCTAGTCAAGGAATGGTGGGTACTATCGTTATTAATTTGGCTGCCGGTACGGGAACAGGAACGGGAACAGGAACGGGAACAGGAACGGGTTGCGATACCCTTACCGGTTGTTTCCAACTCAAGCCATCAGACGATAGTGATGATATTGTTACCTGGACGGCGACAAACAATGATGATAGGATCACCGATAATGTATGTATCTTCTATCCCGAAGTTGAACATCGGGTTCTACCGGTCAGAGGTTGGCGCTATACTCTGACTCTTAAAGTATACCATACTGTTAGGTCGGAGTTAAAGATCAACGTGAAACTTAACTCCAACCTGATGAATCGTGTTCCAGTCGGTCAACATTTTGGTATTCTGCTTCAACATGGTTATCACTATACCCAGGGTCGAAATCCTCAACATGTAATTCAGCAACTTAAGGGTCGGGACAGACAGATTTATCAAGACTTGACGGCATTGACATCTAGTGGTAGTTACCAATTGGCAGTGGTACCGGTTATGGTTGATAACTGTAAAGAAATGGATCCATATTCTTCGGGTAATGGTTATGGTTATGGTTATGGGGACGGTGGGGACGGTGGTGGTGGTTATGGGTCCGATGATGACTATGGTTATGGTTATGGTGGGAAGGGGGACGGCACCAATGTAAAATATTCAGACTCGACCCAATACAAGTATGACTATACCGGTACTAAAGCCGACATGAAAACATATTTCGAGATCTCTGATGTTCCTGAGGACTTTCTTAGTCTAATTAACAAGGGTAATCCGGTAGATAATAAGTTTGATCGCAGCATCAGCAATGAAAGAAATACCAGCCTCCGATGTTATGGTCGTCACAAAGTTAAAGTCTTTTATTTGGGGTCAGGTTATCGTTTCTTTCGTATTGACAGCAAGAATGTCTATATTGGCAATGAGTATGCTGGTCAGAAGATCGAACAGATATACTTTAACTTTATGTTGGAGTATCGATATCAAGAAGTATAACGTATATTGATGAGATAGAAGATATGTGAGTTTAGCTCACATATAGTTTATAAGATAAGAAGTCTCGCCAAGGTAGTTTGTCCACAAAGTGGACAAACCAGTATATGGGCTTCAGCCCATATATATACTACCCTTGAAACGCCAAAATGGCACCTTTTCAGCGACCGAATCCTTAGTCATTTTACTAAGGATTCGGTCGCTGTAATTTGACAGATTTCCGGACATAGTAGATAAATATCTTCTTATACTTCTGCCAAAATATTCAGTAGTCCGATATCTATTCATAAAATACATATTTAGATAAGAAGTCTCGCCAAGGTACTACCCTTGAAACGCCAAAATGACACTTTTCCAGCGACCGAATCCTTAGTGATTTTACTGAGGATTCGGTCGCGGCGATTTGACAGATTTCTGGAATAGTGTCAAATATATCCGGACTTACATAAAGTAAACAAATATGTCAAGTAAGTTGACATATTTAGATAAGAAGTCTCGCCAAGGGTAGTACCTTGAAACGTCATTTTTACACTTTTCTAGCGACCTAATCCTTAGTCATTTTACCGAGGATCCGGGTGTGACAAAATGGTAGATTTCGGGAATAGCGGTCGCTATGCCTTTGCTGAACTTAACCAGATATCTAATCTGAAGTTGTAAAACTACAAGTACAGTCAGTATCACAGCTTCCGCATGATTTGCAGGTCAATGTCGACACCGTCAAGTATGGTGTCACCGCTGATGATTTTAATGTATTTATGGTGTAATAGTCACTGTGTGGACCATGGGAACTATTCTTTTTGTGGTGTTTGTGCTTGTGTCGGTGACCATCGTGACCATCGTGCCGATCGTGGTGATCGTGGTGAGAATATGCGCTCGACGTTTCGGTAAGATTGTATTTATCTGCCGGTAATAGTTCTTTCAATAGGCGCTCGTTATCCTCGACTTTATGCAGCACCTTGTTGCTTCTAGCTATCAGTACTGCCAACATTATTATTACAATAATGGCAAAGATGACCGCTACTATCCATGGTAAGTAATATTCGTACATTTATATACGAATATATTTTTATATATATCAGCTGAAGCTGATATTCTGTTTGTGTGTCTACTCACCAAAAATCATCTACTCACCAAGATAACCAATAATCCCCAGGTGGTTTGCCCCGCAACTTATCATTCTTGCCTCAGGCATGATAATCCTGTCACTTAACTGGCCATGAATATCACGTCCGAAAAAGTGGACATCCCCATTGCGGTCAATCACAGCTGAATGATCGGCACCACAACTGACTTGGGCAACCCCATTCACTCGTGTCACTTCTACCGGTTCCCTAAATACTGGTCTACCAATAATACCTAACTGACCAACCCGATTGTTACCAAACATATATAATCGACCGTCACTAGTGATAGCCCCAGTGTGATGATGACCACAACTTATTTGTATAATATCGTTTAACCCTTCTAGCTTTACTGGGGTATAACTTCGACGAACTCGACCATAGCCTAACTCGCCTATTTCGTTCGATCCGAACATATATAGGTGACCTTCTCTAGTTAAAACACCAGTATATCCATTACCACAACTAACTTGAACAGGATTGGCTAAACCGTCGACCTGACCATCGACCTGACCATCGACCTGACCATCGACCAAGTTTATCTCTATCGGTACATTACTATTAGCAACAGTGCCATTACCTAATTGTCCATATGAATTATTGCCAAACATCCATAATTTGTTATTAGCGGTAATTACGCCGGTATGGTTATTGCCACAACTGACCTGAACAACATTAGCCGAAGTTATTTTTATTGGTACCGTACTTTTGGCAAAAGTTCCATTACCCAATTGACCATAATAATTATCGCCAAACATCCATAATCCACCACCTTCCGTTATTACCCCAGTATGACTTCCACCACAGCTAACACTAGTCACGTTGGTTAACGATTTTATATGTATAGGTATTTTACTGCCATAGCCTCCTGATCCAATGCCTAATCTACCATTTAAATTGAATCCAAACATGTATAATTGGCCACCGTCGGTACCGGTAACTACACCAGTATAAGAGTTACCACAACTCACCTGGATGACATTGGTTAACCTTCGTATTTCTGTTGGCACAAGACGATCGATGTTATCGCCAGTGCCCAATTGACCAGCAGAATTACCACCAAACATGTACAATTTACCCTGATATCTCATACGATAGGCTTCTTTCCAAGTACCAGCAGGGATATTGATAGGGGCATCACTGCCATAATCTTGCTCATATCGCCGCCGCCAAAACCAGTCACTCCGGCAGACCCTGTCAAAGGCTTTGCTACTTCGACAAAGCCTAGCTATATCTCTTATATCGACTTTAAGCATGATTTCCTCGGTAAGGTCCTTAATATCTACCAACGGGTTGACAGTTAATGTTGACATCGGTCTTTTATAATATATAAAGAAATTAATGCCGATAGGCATTAATCAGATGGTCAGCTAAAGCTGACCATATAATATCAGTATAAGTGTCTGTTGACACTTATATTCAGCTACTCCTTGATCAAACCATACTCAATCATCTTGTCTTTAATACGATTGACTAGCGACGACTTGACTCCAATTGATGACAAACCAATATTGCGAGCAATTGACTGTAACTCCTTAATATGATAACTATCATCACCCTTTTTCTTTCGGCCGGGATTGAGTCGAGTCGGGTCGATTCCCTTCATATTGGCCAGGTATTTACTACTGTCTGGCGATTTTCTACTATTGGTTACTGCTTGTTTAATAATCTTGGGTTTAGCTCGCTCTAATGGGCACAAACGAGTTGGTCCCAAGGAGACCGGGATGGCGATGATACCACCATTCATCCGAGGCTTAACAATAGTGGATTTGGGCATCATCAACCGTTTGTGTGGCCGGCATGAAAGATTACGACCTTCCAGGGCATCTAACGAAATGATATTCTGTCCTTTGTATTTTCGACGAAACGGGTCAGATTGGTTAATACTATTGGTTAAAATCTGTGGTCGGGAAGTCACGCTCTCAACGTCTACGATTTTCAGCTCGATAGTATGGGTCTTTTGTACCTTTTTCTTCGTCTTTCCGGTCTGCTTTCCACTTTTCTTTGTCTTCATCTTAACCACTTCTGGTAAAGGTCGCTTATCTGTCACCTTATCGCTTTTCTTCGACTCGACCGGCTCATATACAGGATTCTTTTTCTTAGGCTTTGACTCTACCTTTCGCTTAATCAGGGCAGGAACAGGCATCTTCTTCTTCTTGGATTTTGGGTCAGGCTTTGAGTCAGGCTTTGAGTCAGGCTTTGATACAACCTTTCGCCTAACCAGATCAGGAACGGGCATCTTCTTCTTGACCTTTGTGTCGGCCTTTGTGTCAGATTTAGATACAATCTTTCGCTTAACCAGATCAGGAACGGGTCTCTTTTTCTTGGACTTTGAGACAACCTTCCGCTCAATCATTTCAGGTTCAGGTTCAGGATTCGGATTAATCCCCCTTTTAGCCAAGTCAAAAATAGCATGACATAAGTCAGACTTACGATATTTGGATTTGGCCGCCGGCATAAGTTGGTACCATGCCGAACTTCTCAATTGTTGTACGGTCTTTGACTCACAATTTTCAGAAGTGACGTCTTCAGTCTTTCCGTTTGTTTTGTTTGACATCGTAGTCCAGCTAACTATAAAAGTCACCGACTGACGGTCAGTGAAAATAAATCATCATTTTTTTATCAGCCCTTACCTATCTACTCACCCTATCAATGCCTACTAATAATAATATAAAATATCATGTTAGCTGATCATATAAAATGATAATATATTATTATCATATGATCCACCCACTATGTTGGCCCCTAAGTATGATCGGATCAAAATCGGCTATCCGTGTATTAATTTGTCGCAGAATCTGACTTCTAATCATACTTGTCGGTTGGCCACTTTGACCCAAAAGAAATTAAAAGAAAAGATCGACCTCAATCTCCAGCATCTGTTAGCCATGATCGAATGGAATCATGACAACAAGATCATGTTTCTGCGGATAGGATCCGGCTTCGTCCCTTTCGCTAGTCATGACGAACTGCTTGACAGAGTTGATGGTTGGGATTGGCGAGTAGCCATGAAGGATGAACTGGCCGAGGTTGGTCGACTCGTTAATAAGTACAAGATGCGCATTTCTGTTCATCCCGACCAGTTTGTCATCATCAACTCTGTCAAACCAGATGTGGTTCGACGCAGTGTCGAGGAGATAAATTATCACTGTGATCTTCTTGACTGTTTTGGTCTCAGCTATCAACACAAAATCCAAATCCATGTTGGCTGTGCCACCAGTGACGATGGCAAGTATCGTGACAAAGAGTCAGCCATTCAGCGATTCATTGATAATTTCAAGACCAAACTATCACCAGAGGCCAAGCTTCGGCTAGTGATCGAGAATGATGATCGTCTTTTTACCGTTGACGATTGTCTCGCCATTCATAAGGTCATATCCATTCCTATTATTTTCGACAACCTTCATTGGGAGTGTATTCATGAAGCTGGTGACGATTTCATGTTGTCGATGAAGAAGTGTTGGCAAACCTGGGATTTAAAGATTGATGGTTGTCCCATGATGGATTACAGCTATCAGTGTAAGGAGAAGGGTGCCAGAGTCGGCAAACATGCTCAAACGGTTGACGTTAAACATGTCAAGACCTATCTGGATATTTTGGCCGCCAATCTTAACCATGATGTCGATATTATGTTCGAGATCAAGGATAAAGACATTAGTATCATGAAGATCTGTCATTACATCAATACTGGTAAACATCTTAAACTGGTTGAAACCGGAAAGAAGAAGAAGCGTAATCCTGACACTCAAGCTTATGTCAGTGAGATGGTGGCCGACATTATTGGTCGTAATGACTCAGTGTCTTCTTTGGCTAAACCTGGTGTCAAGGCGATCACGGCTTTAATCAAAACGACTTGGGGCTACATTAAATCTTTACCTAGCCATCAAGAGGTCAAAGATTTTATTGTCATGTATATCAATCCATGGGTAACTGATGGGATACGGGTTGACGATAAGGGTGAAGATGAAGATGGTGGTGGTGAAGGGTGTGGTGACTGTGATGAAAGTAACAGCGATCCTGAAGCTGACGATTATCAGTTATATCTAGTCAAGCGATCTGTCATTGACTGGATCATTAACCGTATTATTACTTTAGCCATTAATATAACGACCAGTCGGCGAGTCAAAACGATCGCATCCATCGATGTATATACTGCTGTCGTGACTGATGAGTGGTTGTCCACCAATTATGGCGATGATATACCATCTTTCCCTTATCAATGCTTCGATGGTGATAACCCATTACCAAAATCGTTGATTAAGTTCGATGATGTATTGATATCGGGTGACTGTAAATATGGACTACAACTTATAGTTAATTGGCTATCTGTTACTCATCTTGGTCAATACAAAAAATATAAAAAGTATAGTGACGATAAAATTATATCCCGTGATAGCAGCACGGCTCATCGATCACAATATGGCTTTATCCGTCATATTGTTAATCTGACTAGTCGGAAGAAATCACGGATTACATTCGAAGACATACTGTTGATAATAACCTATATCAATAATAGTATTAACGATATTACTCTTGTCTAGAGTAGATAAATAAGTGTCTGATATGGTCAGGCAAAGCTGACCATCTGTATGTGAGCTAAAGTTATCTGATTGCTATGCCATCAAAAGACAGTGTTGGTACTTGGGACACCATCACCAAGGTCAGGCGACTTACTAAACCAGTAAGTATCTTCACTGTTGGCAATTGATAATATGTATGTGAGTTAAACTCACATATCTTTTTATGCTTTGATTCTGGTGGATAGATATGTCGGCCAGTGACAGATAGATATAACCACTATTTATCTATTTTATGTCGACCAGTGACAGATAGATATAACACTATCTATTTATTTTATGTCGAATAGAGTCAGATAGATATAACCACTATATATGTATTTTACGTCGACCAGTGACAGATAGATATGACACTATTTATCTATTTTATGTCGAATAGAGTCAGATAGATATAACCACTATCTATCTATTAATGTCGACCAGTGACAGATAGATATAACACCATCTATCTATTAATGTCGAACAGAGTCAGATAGATATAACCACTATCTATATATTTATGTCGATCAGTGACAGATAGATATAACCACTATCTATATATTTATGTCGAACAGAGTCAGATAGATATAACCACTATCTATATATTTATGTCGATCAGTGACAG
>Ga0136601_1000335_pt1 | contig 21212 bp, 18 predicted proteins | sample AntRauMFilla2699_FD_181020 | JGI IMG/M metagenome (GOLD analysis project Ga0136601, IMG submission 181020) | Saline lake microbial communities from Rauer Islands, Antarctica - Metagenome Filla 2 #699 | ecosystem: Environmental > Aquatic > Non-marine Saline and Alkaline > Saline | place...
CACTCCCTTGAAACACAAAGCCGCGACGCTTACACAAGGCCACTATTTTTTCCATTGTCGTATCTGTTGATTTTTCCATACTCATTAATTATCGCTCCACTCGGCCATTTCCTTCTGCAAACCCCGCTTCGGTTGAGAGCTCTGTTGTAACAGGTGGCGCAGTGTCTTGCAAGAGCTGCCCCGTAAATCCATCATTTGCGCGCAGGGTCTGGCGATTGAGCAATACCGGAGTCTCTCGCACTTGAGAAGTGCTCGGTAGAATACTGACCTGAAATGAGAGCTCCTTCCGTTGACCAGTGGTAATATCCCCGACAGACCATTCTAGTTGTTTGGACACTGAGTTGTACTCTACTGCTCCTTGCGCGTCGTACTCATCGAGCCAATTCACATGCACGGGTAGTGAAGTCTCTACCACGGCGTTATTCATGTCGTTTGCCCCAGCCTCAGCAACTACCGTCACCGTATAGGTAGTTGTTTCCCCTACCTCAGGCGGGATTGGCCCGGCATCACCAAATCGTCCGACATTTCGGCCCACCTGGCTACCTAGCGAAACACTGGAAGAATACTTTCCTTCTCGACTCACTGAGCCGACCAGTTGTTCAGTCTCTTCACTTTGGGCCACGCGGCTGGCGTAGACATTGATCACCAAATCAAACGCAGAGGTCGTATCCACCCGCCCAGGAGTCACGGTAAACCCCAGCGTACGGGTCCCGCCGGGATTTACTGCCGAGAAATCTGGGTTGTTGGCTACTTCCCAACGGACACTGTTGGTATTGGAATCATAAAAGCCGTTTTTTCCTTGAATGGAATCTTCATCCAAGGCATTTCCGCCTGACACCACCTCGACGACCATGTCGTACAGGGTTTCATCGAGCGTGTTGGTAATGTCTATTTCTACGTCAGCCACTTCGCCCTGGTCGAGGATGGCCACCCCGCTCATTTGGTCTTCAATATTCACGGCTACGTCAATAAATGGTTCTTCGAGTGTAAATTCCGCGGACTGGTCGGCCAGGGCGGCGCTGAGCGAGTTTTGATTTTCGGGGTCGGCTGGACCGGCGGAGAACTGAATTTGCAACGACTCCTCTGTTTGCCCCCTGACGATTCCAGTAATAGTAATGGACTTTTCAGCCTCGGGCAGTAATTCATCGATGCGCCAGACATTTTCGCCATACACTGGCTCTTGTGATGCTGATTCATAATCAAAGCCATTTGGGTATTGAGCAGTGAGCAGCATACCCTGCAACGGTGCATCGGTGTTTGATGAAACGTGCACGGTGACGTCTACCAGCTGCCCCGACGCGACTGTTTCAATAGGATCAACGTCTATGGTAAGTAATGAGGAGCTGATCGTAAATGTAAACGGTTCGCTTTCTTTATCAAACGTGCCATTTGAACCACCTATCCGATACTCCAAACGCGCAGACACCTCCTTTTGCGAGTTTTCCTCACCAAAAATGGCGACTCGAACTGGAGCGGTCTTTGTGTCCCCTGGCACAATCACATCTAAAGGAATTCGTTCTTCGTATAGATTGCGTGGCGAATCACCCAAAGAGCGTGTTCCGGGCGGGTATTTTACAATCAACGTCGCCGACTCTATTGGTACTGAATTATTGTTTGAGACACCGACTTGCAGTGCTAATTCTTCCCCGCCCCGTAAAGACTCTGGTCCAGAAATGGCGACCTGGATATTATCAGTGGAAATCTGATTCCCTCCTAAAAATAAGTAGGCGCTAGATGCCAGTGTGATGAGGATAAAAATAATTACACTGCCCAGGAGAATAATCGTTCGATACAGGCGGCGCGGTTTTTTCTCAACTACAGCCTCTGTGGACTCTTCCGGTTTTTCCGGTTTTTGGACAGGTTCTGGAGTATCCTGAATATCAGAATTTTTTGGACTACTCGGCGCTTCAGCTGGTTTTGACGGCTCTTGCCCGGCCCATGAACGAGACACATCTATCTTGGTATCGGTCAGCTCGTGACGCGTAGCGGTATTAAAATTCGCTCCGCGTTGATAGAGACGCTTCCGCATCTCATCAATATGCTCTTGAGAATACTCTTCTTTCATACTCGGTAGTATACCACTGAAGGTTTTAGTCTTATAAGTGGCTCACAGAAACGGCCTGTGTATAGAGCTGCTCTATGACGCGCTCATCAGCCTCGGAATAATGAGTCGTATCCAGACTCGATAACGTACGGTTTTGTAGCGCGGTCGGCAACAGCTGATTGTCCACATATCCCAACTCAGCCAAAATATGCACCTGAATCAACATCTGTAAAAATGTCCGGTCGGGTTGCACCGTGGATACTTTTTCGACCGCTTGTACGACATAATCAAACAGCTCTGGAGCCGGTTCTTCTCCCTTGAAAAAACGCCGCAGTAAGCGAAACACGCTCACCACACTCCCCCGCGCAGCCTGGTCGACCGCTTCGTGGTAGTAGTTGTGCAGTGACTGAATACTCCCCACTTTCCAACCACCCTTACCCTTCACCAAAGACACCCGCACCAAGGTGAAATCTTGCAGACTATACCGCTGCCGAGAGCGTTCTTCGCGAGCACTACGGGCATCGGCGTACAACATTCCCGCTTCACGAGTGAATAGTAAGTAGGAACGGTCGGCGGTATTTCTATCGAACGTGCCGCACACCAACGCGTGGGTCGTGTATGTGGCGTACGCCATACCTACTTGTTCAGACTAAAGATAAAGGTGATGTCCCCCGCTGTCACTGTCTCGCCAGCGGTACTTTGAAACTCAATGTCCTTTGCTCCGACAGTATTTTGAATCATCGCTGCATATGTCTCAATCATCGCCTGACCAGCTGCACTGGTATCAACGACCAACATAATCTGGTCAGATGGCTGCAATCCGTCTACCTTGCGCTTCCCTTGCACCGCGCGCATCAATTCACGCACCACTCCTTCAGCAATAAGTTCGGGGGTGAGCACGGTATCGATACTCACCTCTTCAGTCTTGTTCTTGATGTACTCCTTGGCGTTTAATTCATCCAACACAACTTGCGCTAATGCTTCGGATAACGCCGGACCAGTCACACTCGTGATTGGCTGGCGCACTTTTCGATTGGCTTTGGTCCGCGCTTCTAGGGCGGTCGTCACAATCTCACGCACCATTTCCATCTGCTCAATACGAGCTTGATCAACTGGACCAGCTACTGGCCAGGCAGCTAAGTGCACGCTTGGCGTGTCCGTTTCTGCTCGTACTGCTCGCCACAGATACTCAGCATAAAATGGCATGGCTGGTGCTATCACCAATGAAAGCTGTTGCAGCACGTACCGAAGTGTCCCGATGGCATCTGCCTTATCCGCAGCGTCTTCCCCTTTGAATCGGTCTCGACTACGGCGTAAGTACCAGACTGACAAATCGTCGACAAAGTCCCCGATTGGGCGCGTGGCTTTATCCAGTTCATAGTTTGTGTAGCCTGCAGTACTTTCTGCGATAAGTTGATTCAACCGAGTCACAATCCATGTATCTAATGCGTGCAGGGACTCCGCTTGGGCTGGTGTCCCATCAGCAAACATCTCGTACATCGCGAGCACATTGTGGAGCCGTCCAATATTTTTCCGTTGCAGCTCCATCACTTCTTTTTCTGAGAAATGCAAATCTTCTCCACGCATGATAGGCGAAGACAGTAGGTATAGACGCATGGCGTCGACGCCGGTGCGATTGGCCAACTCCATCGGGTCTGGGTAGTTTTGCAAAGATTTCGACATCTTTTTTCCGTCTTCGGCCAACACCAATCCATTTACAATGACATTTTCATACGGAGACTTTCCAAACAGAGCCGTCCCGAGCACAATCAGTGAATAGAACCAACCGCGCGTTTGGTCCAGTCCTTCGGCAATAAACTGGGCTGGAAAATATTCTTTCAAGAATGTCTGCTCATCTCCACCCATAAAGTGGTGCTGACCATACGGCATCGAACCACTCTCAAACCAACAGTCAAACACGTCGGGCACTCGCACCAACTGTGTGTCTCCCTGGAATAATGCAATCGTATCGATATACGGTCGGTGGAAATCGAGCTCAAAGGCATCATTATGTGGGAACGCAGTAAACGAAAGTTCTCGTACTTCGGCATTCTCAAACATCGCTTGAGTAGATTTTGCTTGTGCAGCCTCTTCTGGACGTAATCCTTGAGCAGCCACTTCCAATCCGAACAACACACTGAGGTGACTGACCACGAGAATATTCTTTCCTTGGTATTGCTTATCGGTTTGGAACAACCAATCTGCCGTACGTCGTACTACATCCATGCGGTTCTCCCCCTCCGGCGGAAGGTCAACAAACGCTCGTTCTTCACTCGCAAACTGCGCCTGATACTCTGACCAGGTTTTCCCTTCGAGCATTTCGCCTGCCTGGAGCTCAATCAATCGATCATCGAACACTAACTGGTCATCACTTAATCCGAGTGCTTCTTTGATCAACTGCGCTGACTGCTTAGTCCGCATCAGAGGTGAAGCGACGATGAGATCAATATTTTTTCCTTGAACCGCTTTGACAGCCGTGGCGAGCTGCTCTTTCCCCCGAGCGGTTAATGCGTCGGTGGTATCAACCGATGACCGGATTGACTGAGTAAGGTTACTTTCCGCTTCCCCGTGCCGCATCATGTAGTACCGATTTTCACTTGGAAGCACGTACTGCTGCAATTCTTTGAGTGAACCAATCACGACCACATCTCCAGTTTCAGGATTTTTCCAAATCGGCAGCGGCGCTCCCCAATATCGTTGTCGGGAGATGGCCCAGTCGCGCGCTCCTTCCAGCCACTTGCCAAAGCGATTGGTGCCAACATGTTCCGGGACCCACTGCACCGCGTTATTGGCTGTCACCAATTTATCTTTCATCGCCGGCACATCTACGAACCATGAAGTAGTGGCGTAATTCAACAATGGAGTATCACACCGCCAACAATGCGGATAACTGTGCGTGATGTTTTCTTTCTTGAAAATCGCTCCGGAAGCCTGCAGCAATTTCAAGACTTCAATATCAGCGGCTTTGTGGTCGATGTTCGCCTCGTCGTCATCTTTTGGCTTGACCAGCATGCCCGCCAAACCATCTCCAACAAAATCTTTAAAGTGCCCGGCTTCATCGACGTGGTGGAATAACGGTACGTTGTGTGCTTGGGCGAGCTTCATATCGTCATCACCATAAGCGGGCGCAATATGCACTGCTCCAGTACCTTCCTCACCGAGCTCTACGTAGTCTGCGTGCAAAATCTGCCACGCCTGCTCAACACCTTCGATATCTTGCTCTTGTACATACGCAAATGGCGGCTGATATCGACGACCGACTAAATCAGCCCCCGAGAGAGTGTCGACGATTTCAAACTCCTCCCCTTCGAGTTGTACCAACCGGCCTTTGGCGACAATCACATGCGAATCATCATTCGCTAATTTCACTTTTACATACTCAAAGGTTTCGTTCACTGCCGCTGCCATATTTCCTGGCAGAGTCCATGGAGTGGTTGTCCAGACGAGCAAACTGGTATCGGTCACGGCACCAGCTTCATCCAACAGTGGGAGCTTGACGGTGACGGCAATGTCCTTGATATCCTTATACCCTTGGTTTACCTCAAAGTTGGATAACGTCGTCCCACAGCGGGGACACAGGTGCATGCTCTTAAAGCCTTCAAAGACTAGTCCTTTCTTGTGGAGCTGCGAAAACACCCACCACACGCTTTCGGTGTAGCTTGAGTCCATTGTTTTGTAGTCGTCCTCCATATCAGCCCAGCGACCCATCCGCGGGATGATAGTTTTCCAATCGTCAGCATACTCCATCACCGCATCACGCGCCGCTTCGTTAAAATTCTGTACGCCGTACGCTTCAATATCACGTTTGGTCGCCAACCCTAACCGCTTTTCGATGAGATTCTCCAACGGCAAACCGTGACAATCCCAGCCCCATTTTCTCCGGACTCGATACCCGTTCATCGTCCAAAACCGCGGTATCGCATCCTTAATGGTGCCCGCTAAAATATGCCCGTAGTGTGGTAAGCCAGTCGCAAATGGTGGCCCATCATAAAATACAAAATCTCCTTTGGGCTCAGCGCCGGCCGGAGCGACAAGACTTTTTTCAAAAATATCTTCAGTCTCCCAAAACGCTTGGATAGCCTCTTCTCGAGCGGCTACTTCTGAAATTGGGGTGTCACTCACTACTTCTACCGAGTCGTTTTCACGACCCTTCATTTTATTATTCATATGAAATTATGTTATGTATATCAGACATAGTGCGTGCCAATTGGCACACAACAAGCAACGTATCAGGCTGCGTTTTTTATGCTATCACGATTTTGCTATCTGCACAGTACCCATGGCACACAGCTCCATTATTCAATTTTGGTCACCAAGTCGTTGACTGATTTGCTGGTGTCGACAATCACACTCACTCGGCCCAACACTTGTCCCCGTTTTGTTTCTACCCCACACCGCCACAGACCGTCAGTAAAATTCTGTAATCGAGTATACCCGCGATACCCTCCTTCATTAGCTCCCGAAATTGGGTACCCAAGGCGGAATCGTTCCACCCAATCACCAGCGGCATTTTTATACTCCCAGCGATGAAAAATTTCTGTCTCGAGATTGGTTGGGGCGTAGACGCGGGCAAAGCAAGAAATGCTGCTCCCGGTGGGATGGATTGTATTTTTTACAAACGGAATGGAGCGATACCACGGCTGTTTTTCACTCACAATTGAGTAGTTTCCATTAGAGAGTCTCACGACAGACTGCTCAATCTCCAGCTCAGTCAGCGAAAGCGGAATGGGTGGAATCACATTCGTAAAATACAAGGCATTAAACCCAATATAAATAAATCCGATGGTAGCCACGATACGCTTAGTGTTCACGCGCATAAAATTGGGAATGATTCGGTACAACAGTTGCACGACAATCATCACGATAAGTAACGCAATCAATCCACTAAACAGGAAGATCAGGTCGCCCATTTTCCCCAGAATCACTGGCACCACTAAGACAATGTATGAAAATAACCCAATAAAATAGAGGGCAATATTGTATACCAGCCGGTCTGACCGTTTGCCGACAAATTCATTTCCGACAATCACCCCGAGGATCAGCAGCAAAAACGGCGCACTCGCCAACCAATCCCCACTGCGTCCGTAGAAAATCAGCATCCCGGACAGCAATCCCCCAAACGCGTACTGCATTACTATTGGGGTATACTTTTTCAAAAACCGCGAAAACACACCGGGCACTCGCTCAGATACGCCAACATACAAAAGTAAAATCGCTGTTGTCGCGAGCAACACATAGAATAAAAGAATCAGATTATCAACCGTATCGTCAATTTGGTTGAGGAGAATGGTATCGGTAATAAACCCTAAGAAGAACGCCACGGTCAGCCAGTGCTGATAGACCAATCGAAAGAGTTTTTTTACCGTCCGCATTGCGTTCATCATACCAAGGTATTGCGTATTAAAAAATCGCCCGACACACAAATGGTGTTGGGCGATTTGTTGACTATTGCCAATGATACGTACCATCCTTGATGGCTGGTAAAAACATTACTTCAAACGCCTCATTCGATTGGGCCGCATCTTGTACATAGTGAAATTTCACAGGCACATGACCAAAATGCACAAACGCGAAGCGGTCTCGTCCCGGAATCGTTATTGAACGATGCCGCAAGGGCCCTTTCCGGTCGTTGGTCACCCACCGGGCTTTTAGTCCAAAGAACGCGAGAGCAAACCCAGGCGGTGGAGAAATATCCACCCACTGCTCATCAACTGTTTGAGTTTGCAGGGTTCCTCCCTGGTCACCCAGATGAATAGTTAGAAAACTGCGGTCAAAGTGCGGTTGAGCTCCTGTTTGGTCTGCACCATCAGCATAATGCAGACCGCGTAAGGTAGTAGTGGAGTACGGGAGTGTGCTACGTTGACACAACTCATACTGTTTTGCGCAGTTCAAATGAAAGCAAGTATCCAAAGCGCGGGTTAACAACCTCCCGACTTCGTTCACGTGTTTGAGTAAGGCCAGATTCTGCAAGAGAAACTGGGTATCTGCCTCATCAGTCAACTGGCCGGCGTTCAACAATCGTTGCTTGAGTGTGTGGTCATGATGAAAAAAAGACTTTACATCATGACCACCGCCATTGCGCTGCACTAAGCCAATATCGTATTCGTTTTCGCCGCCCCTTTGTATAAACCAATCACAATGGTCATCTTTTTCTTGGCGACGGGTCAGGAATTTCTGGAATCCAGCTCGAGCTGGGTCAATCACTGACTCATCAATGGGAAATACTGTTAATCCAGTTGCCCACAACTCTTCTGCGATACAGCGCCAGTCGGTTCTTCCGTTAATATTCATCAAAGTACCCTCCGGTTTTCTGGTTGACACAGTACGCTAAAATACAAAAAAATGCACCTGCGTGTATCCGATGCATTTTTGCTGATAGATTACTTACTACACAAACGATTCAGGCACCGGGAACTGTTCACACAGAGTCTGCACTTCTTTTTGAATCAATTCCTTTTTCGACGTATCGTCTTTGGCATTCATGGTTTGTATCATCAGCTCCGCCAGCTGCGCGGCTTCTGGTTCTTTCATACCGCGAGTAGTCATGGCTGGTGTCCCAAAGCGAATCCCTGACGGATCCATCGCTGTCCGTTGTTCGTCAGCAATCATATTTTTATTCAAGGTAATCCCTACTTCATCCAGTACTGTCTCTGCCTCTTGTCCGGTAATGCCCAGTGAGGAATGCACGTCAGCCAATAATAAGTGATTATCTGTCCCCCCACACAACAATCGTACGTTATGCGCTTTGAACACCTCCTCCATCGCTTTGGCGTTTTTTACTACTTGCTGGGCATACTGCGAAAACTCTGGGCGCAAGGCCTCACCAAACGCTACGGCTTTGGCTGCAATCTGGTGCATGTGTGGTCCGCCTTGCATCCCTGGGAACACAGCTTTATTAATCTTCTTCGCAAGCTCTTCATCTTCACGTACGACAATCATACCCCCGCGAGGACCACGCAGAGACTTATGAGTCGTCATGGTCATTACATCAAACTCGTAATCAAATGGATTCTTTAATACTCCAGCTGCAATTAAGCCGGTAATATGCGCAATATCAGCCACCGTATACGCGCCCACCTCATCAGCAATCGTTTTAAATTTTTCGTAATCCAGCTCCCGGCTATAAGCAGAGAAGCCAGCCAAAATAATTTTTGGTTTGTGCTCCAGAGCCATTTCCCGTAAATGTTCGTAATCAATTTCTCCGGTATCGACGTCTTTCATCTTGTACCGTACGAAATTGAACACCTTATTGATAGCGGTGGTTGGGTGTCCGTGTGTCAGGTGTCCCCCATGCGACAAATCCATCCCCAACACCGTGTCTCCTGGCTCCATCAACGCGAAATACATGGCGACATTCGCTGCTGCTCCACCCAATGGCTGCACGTTGGCATACTGGGCTTTAAACAACTCTTTGGCTCGTTCAATCGCAATCGTCTCTATTTGGTCGGTAAACTGCTGCCCGCCGTAATAGCGCTTGCCGGGATACCCTTCGGAGTATTTATTGGTAAAGACCGACCCCATTGCTTCGCGCACTGCCACCGATACGTAGTTTTCACTGGGAATCAGTTCGATACCTTTCTTTTCCCGCTCTTCTTCTCCGATGAGCGTGTCGTAGACTGCCTGGTCCTGGTTTTTGATATGTGTATATTCATTCATAGAGAAACGCGTTTACTTATAACCACTGGGCGAACGCACCTGTGTGCTGGGATATGTATTTATTTTCCGGTACTGCCAAACCCTCCCTCACCGCGCGGTGTTTCATCCAAGTCTGCTACTTCAAGAATCTCCGGTTGCTCAATTTTCTGTATAAGTATTTGCGTCACCTTATCTCCCACCGAAAATGATTGTGCTTCCGTACCAGTATTCAGCAGTCCGACAAACACCTCGCCGCGATATCCGGCATCAATGACTCCCCCGAGTGTCTTTAGCCCTCGCTTGATAGCGATGCCACTTTTATCCCAAATCAACCCCACGTGTCCAACTGGCACAGCAAAGGCAATCCCTGTCGGAATAGACGCTAACTCGCCTGGCTGTATCTCGATATCGCTCGTGGTATATAAATCCATGCCGGCGTCGGTGGCATGCGCAAACGCAGGCAATTTCGCGTCTGGGTGAACTTTTTTTATCTGTAGTTGCATATGTTCGCTAGTATACCAAAATTACCCAGACCAGCGAACGTGCGGTGAGAGGGATTTCGCTCATCCCTACCAACCCAACATTTGCTTCATAGTTTTGTAGACGTCTTCGTGAATCTCTGCTCGACTGCGCATCTGCGCTTGGTGCGTACAAGAAATATGATGCCAAGAATCTATCAAGCGATTGAGGTGTTCGGCTGATTTTTCGTGCGCGGTCTGATATGTCTCGTCGACCTCTACCGTGTCCAGCGCTCCCCGGGTCACATCAGCTTCCATCATCTGCTTGCGTGCCTGATACGGCACATCGAGATAGACAATGATATCTGGTCGCGGAATTTCAAACACTCCGTGCTCTGTCCTGTCCAGCCACTGCAAGAAGGCAGCCCGTTCTTCTTCATCGTCAATCTTCGAACCTTGGTGCAGCATATTGGCACTCACATACCGGTCGGCTACCACATCGGCTCCACTGGCCAACCATTCTCGAATTTGCTTAGAAGATTCAAATCTATCGGCGGCATAAATCAGCGACGTAATGTGTGGATCGAGGGTCAAAAAATCACCACGCTTGCCGTCCAAACACTCTCGGAGCAACTTACCCATATGGTTTTGGGTGTACCGAGGGAAATCAATCGTTTCTACCCGCCGGCCTTCTGTACGTAATCGCTCTACCAGCAACGCAGTCTGCGTCGCCTTACCGGCCCCGTCACTCCCTTCGATGACTAAGAAATTTCCCGTTGTTGTCTGCATACTCTCTTCATACCATACCGGAGATACATTCTATACCGCAGTTAAAAACATAAACGGAAAGTGGGCTGTCTACAAAACAACTCGACTTATTCGTCAATCTATACATATTTTTAAAACTGTCCCCTTATCAAAAAGGGATTTGGTAGCCACAAAAAGGTTGCTACAATGAACTATATGTCTACCATTGAACAACTCAAACACCACGAAACCGCCCTCGACGATGGAGGAAAAATTGTCGTATTAGACTCAGGAGCAGTCCTGACCGCTGAGATGACCGCTATGCTCCAAGCACTGCATTCCCGCTCAACCGACGGCATCCACGGCCACTTAAATGTCTTGGCCGAACGTGGAGCCGAAAAGTTCATGTCCACCTACTATGTCCAATATGGCCACAAGTCTATTGGAGACTGCGGGGTGGGGATTGTGTTTATTGAAGGCATCTCAATGCTGGCCGCCAAAGCCATCCAAGATTCAAAACTCTACAACGGACAAGAAGCGTCTACGCGCTACATCGACTTTGCCAACCAAGCATTCCTAAACCCACTGGCAACATCAGCTGGTACCGCTATCAACGAAGAATATCGTCGGTTTTATCTCAAAGCCGTCAAAGAAATGACCGAGGAACTTCCCCACCGCTACCCGATGGGCGCAGATGAGAAAGAAACCTTTTACAACAAAGCCATTGCTGCCCGTGCCTTTGATATCACTCGGGGATTTTTACCGGCCGGAGCCAGTACCAATATTGCGTGGACGACTACCTTGCGGCAGTTTGATGACCGCATCATGCAGCTGAGTCACCATCCACTGGCGGAAGTACGGGAGATTGCCCAAAAGCTGAATGAGGCTATGCTCGCAGTCTACCCATCTTCATTTAAAGCAGATACACCGGAGCGTCGGGAAAAATATGCCGACACTCATACGTATACTGCCCTAGCCGCCCAGCAGTACTACCACCACGACCCCAAGTGCCCGACTCTAGCACTCGTACGCGATGGCGTGGACACCGAGGCTCTACAAGACCCAAATCTAAAGCCGCTCTTTACCCAGCGACCCACCCAGACTGAACTTCCAAAATGGCTGGGCGCCTACGGTGAAGCGGCTTTTGCCTTTCAATTAGACTTCGGTTCATTCCGTGATATTCAACGTCACCGAGCCGTCACCCAACGCATGCCCCTTCTGACAGCTGAACTCGGCTTCAATGACTGGTATTTAGATGAACTCACCCCAAGCCTGCGGAGTGAAGCTGAAGAACTGATAGAGAGACTGACCAAGTCAGCCGCTGAACTCACTGAAGATGAAGCGCTCCGTCAGTACTACCTCCCGATGGGACTGAACATCAGTAACTACCTCAGCGGTGACCTGCCATCACTCGTATACCTAATAGAACTGCGAGCGACCAGTCTAGTCCACCCGACACTGGCGATGCAGGCAGCCAAAATGGCCGACACACTAACCGAAACCTACGGCGAATCTATCGGTCTCAAGATTCACCTCAGTTCCCAGCCTGGTCGTTTTGACGTCAAACGAGGCGAGGCGGACATTGTCCGAACGGACGAGAAGTAACCCGTTTTATGGAATCACCTCACCAACGCGACGCCATCTAGCGACAGCTGGATGAACAAATTGAACGATGGAAACAATCTCCTGTCATCCTCGCGTCAGGTTCAGCTTTTCGCAAAACGCGACTGGAAGAATTTAGATTCCCAGATGTAACTGCGGCTGACTCTCTGCCGGACGAACTAGAATCTGCTGTCGCCAAAACGTTGCATAACGACGACGGCGCGCCGGAAACCCACTGGGACGCAGATGGTTCGCATATGAGAGAGCGTATTGCGGCTGCCAAGGTAGAGCACGTACTAAAAAATCAACCGGTTCAGCCCGAGGCATTGGTAGTGGGGTTTGATACCACTGCAGTCATGTATGACGCTGCTTCTGCAGAAAAACCCATGGGCATACCCAGAAGCAATGAGAAATTTACTACCCCAGAAGCAGCTCGGGAAGGCATCTTGGAACAGTTCACCAATGTGGCGCACGGGTGTTGCGAGCTACATGAAAAACTCACTGCCTTTTCTGAGCAACTCGACCAATACAACTGGAGTGAAGCGGATATCCAAATGGCTATCCAGGCCCATGTCGCAGGTATCCGCCGTGGACATATTTTTATCCATACCGGTGTGGCTGCAGCCTTTCCCGATGAGCATACTGAAGCCCCGTCTATTCACCGTTGGACAGAAAAAATCAAACTCTTTTCCTAATCTCTGTACGACGCCCGGGAAGACCCAGCTGCCCTAGAAAAGCTCGTGGATTCAGTCATGGAGACCTTGGGTAAGCAAGTACTGCACATTTCTGGCGGTATCGATTACTCCAACAGTACCGTAAAAGATATTTTGCAATTATCAGAGCAACCGGGGGCAGATGATGTGTCAGAAGATTTCTATAAAGGATTCTCGGGCAGAGCGCTGAACACCCTGATGCACATGCACGCCCACGAAATGGTCACCTCCGACCGTTAGCTACTGAAACTGCTTCCCTAACTTCGGACCGTCCTGTGTCAGATAGTTTGAGGTCTTTGTATCATAATGAAACGTCGGTTCTTCGGTCATACGTTCAAATTTTATTTTGGCGATCGGTTGACCGGCCCGTACTACCAAATCTTCAAACGGTCGCACTTCCAGTGTAAATGGCCGTCCTTTCCCTTCTCCGTGAGCACCCCAGCCCCAGCCCGGATCTAAAAAGCCCGCGTAGTGTGAACGGAAATCACCACTGCGTTCGTCCATTGGTACCATTTCCGAAGCCAGGGATGGCGGAATTTTTATGCGTTCAGCCGCTGACAAAATATAAAATTGGTCACGCTTGAGTCGGAGAGCTCCATCCTCAATGTACAAAGGGGCAAAAAAATCAGTCGCTGGGTAATGGGCAATATTTTGGACATCTAAGATTTGTTCTGGTGAAGCGATACACTGATATCCACACACCCCCTCCTCTACCAAGGCAGTGAGTACAATCGCTCCGTCTTGATCATTGGTTACCAGTTCACTGTATGCCAGTGGCCTATCTTCTTTGGGGTGCCAAGCCAATCCATTTTTCAACGCCGCTTCTAAATCATTTTCAGAAAATTGACTATCGCCGGTAAAGAGTCGCAGCTGAGTCAATGGTGTGCCAGCGTGTAGTTGTATGGAAAAAGACTGAGCAGTAATCGCTACCCATAATTCGCCACTGAATCCCCGCGGAGTCACTGAATCGTACCGGGGCACCCCGTCAGCCAGCACTCGTACGTGCATATCCAAACGCCCGGTAGATGACTTGGGATTACAGTATCCGTATATATGTTCAGGCAAATCGAGCGTTTCATTCAGGCGCACCAAATACAGCTGACCACACTCTAGTGGATTATTGATATCTGCCGGCTGCGCCTCCATCAACGGAAACAAATCACGAATCGTTTCCCCGACCTTCGGAAGAATCAATCCCCGAATTGCATACATCTCTTCAGAGAGTGTCAGGTCTAACGACGCGGGTGAGACATGCTCAATAGACGCTCCCTTGATACAACTCTGTTCAATCAGCTGCGCAATATTTTGTGCAGGCAAAGCTCCGGGAGTAATTGAATTCATGACTTATGAGTATACCAAAGAATACCGCTCTCCTAAATACGCAAACACCCTACTGAGCGCTCAGCACAAAAAACACCAGTCATATCGACTGGTGTTTTAACAGTTGGTTGTGTGGTGACTAATCAACCACCTTGACGCCCATTGAGTAACACGTACCTTCAACAATCTTCATAGCTGCTTCGATTGAAGCGGCGTTGAGATCAGGCATTTTTTCTTCAGCCACTTCTCGTACTTGTGTACGATTGATAGTTCCAGCTGAAGAAGAAGTGTTTTTACTTGAACCTTTCTCTTTTCCAATCTTTTTCAGGATAAGTCGAGACATTGGTGATACTTTGATGATGAAGTCAAAACTTCGGTCATCATAGACATTAATCACTACTGGCACCACTTCGCCCATTCGTTCACGTGTTTGTTCGTTGAACTGATTTACGAATTCACCAATATTGATTCCAGCCTGTCCAAGCACCGGTCCGAGTGGAGGCGCTGGAGTCGCTTTTCCTCCGACTGCTTGTACTTTAATTTGTTTTACGAGTTTCTTCGCCATGTTTATATTTTTTATGTTGAATGAGCAAATACCCGAAGGGTATATTGCAAATTTATGTCTCAATTTGCGGTTTTTCCTCCCGCAAATTGCTAGACGTGTTTGTCGGCTCACATGTTCCATAACCATGTTTACCATTAGAAGCTCGCACATGGTACAAGATAAATCGTTCGTTGGCAAGAAAATACTGCCCTTTTACCGGCAGTATGTTCTTCTTTCTTCAGAAAAATATGTGCAGCACGAGGCGTTCTTGGTCTAGGAATGTGCCCCGAGGCAGCACGCTTTCTGACAAAGAATTTTAGTCGCTTCCGCTCCTTAAACCTTCTTCGTCCAGGAATTTGCCCAAGGGCAGAACAAATTCGGACATAAGAATTTTATAGTCGCTTCCGCTCCTTAAACCTTCTTAACTTGTAGGAAGTCTAGCTCTACTGGAGTCTCTCGTCCAAACATAGACACGAGCACTTTCACTTTGCCGCTTTGCTCATCTACCTCCCCTACTTTTCCTTCCAGTTCTTTAAATGGCCCGTCGACAATCGTAACAATATCACCAGGAGCCAGATCAACCGTATGCTTCACCGTATCGCTCGACATTTGCTTCATCAGTGCGTGGTATTCAGCATCAGTCAGTGGTACTGGCTGGGTTCCACTACCCACAAAACCAGTTACTCGTGGAGTATTCCGCACAACAAACCATGATTCATCGTCAACAATCATTTCTACCAGTACGTATCCTGGGTAAATCCGCTCTTCTTCAGTGACACGTTTTCCCCCTTTCACCCGAATCTTTTTTTCCGTTGGCACTACCACACCAAAAATCTTATCGTTCATATTTAATGAATCGATTCGCTGTTTAAGGTTTCGGGTTACTGCATTTTCGTACCCTGAGTATGTGTGAATCGCGTACCAGTGACGTTCACCTGTGCCGTGTTGCTTTGCCATAGATTAGAAAGTGTTTACTACAAAGTTAATTGCCTGTGAGAAAACGTAGTCAAAGGCTCCTACGTAGAGCGCTACGATACCAGAAATAGCAATCACCAAGGCTGAATAAAAAGCGGCTTGTTGTTGAGTTGGCCATGATACCTGCTTCATTTCTGCAGCGGTATCTCGGAAGTATTTTGTAAGTTGATCCATGAAAAGTATGCGATTAAAATAAAAGCCCTCTTGGGGCTAGATGCGTATTATAATACGCCTGTTTGGTAAAAAGTCAAAGGGCACCCAGGTTCTAAAGAACCTGGGTGCCCTTTGGGTCATTGTGTATTCCTCTGAGAAATTTGCTCTGAGACGAAGCAAGTTATGCATGCTGCTTCTTCTGGAGTTTTTGCGGGCGTTTGACTGCCCCGACTAGGAATCTGCCCTAGGACAGGGGCAGATTCAGGCATAAGTTCGCAATAGGCCCTTTGGGCCTTTGCTCACTTAACTTCGTATGTCAGATTCACCTGCACCTTCGTACTTTCTTCCCCTACCGGCATCTTGGCCCCTCCAAATGCTTCTTCCGTAGCAGCCCCATCTAACGACATTGCTCGGTCATTGTAGTATGGCTGATATCCTCCCACGGCTTCAGAATAATTGGCTAACCGCATAATCTGTACTCCGAGTTGCTTCGCGAGTACCTGAGCCTTCTCTTGTGCATCGGTGATTGCGGCTGCTCGGGCCTCAGCTGTGAGCTCGTCGGTGTCATCAATCGTAAAGTTGAGACTACTAATGTTGGTGGCTCCTCTTTCTCCCACGCCGGCAATGATGCCTCCGGCCTCATCTGTCTGACGTACTTTCACTGACACCGTTTGCGTTACTTCAAACCCATCTGCCACTCGCTCTCCTGGTGGACAGTACGAGGTACCAGCTGCGCAAATGCGCTCTTCATACCGGTACCGTGGATATAGATTATAATTTTGTGTTTTGATATCTGTCTCTGCGATTCCCTGCTCGGCCAAATACGCAAGAATTGCGTTGACTTTCGTACCAGATTCTTCCTGTGCCACCGTCACATCATCCGCTGAAGCTTCCACTGAAAATGAAAACTCTCCTATGTCAGGTACGGCCAACACCTCACCTTCCCCTGCTACAGAAATAGTAGCCGGTGTCGGATTGATGAAATCAACTTTTTCCAAGTTGAGAGTTGCGTATGAACCCAAAGCAATGACCAGCATCAACAAGGTCAGTGCGCTGAGTACTCGAATATATGTTGTTTGAAAAAAACCTTTCTCCATAAAATGTGTCTTAAATTTTTGTTAAAAGTGAACGGATTGCGTGACGGACTTGTTGTGCGAGTGTCTGTGTGGCTCCACAAGTGTCGAGATACGCGAGTGTGTCATCAGCTGACAGATTCGTCACTGAATCGGTGCCCTCCATTAAATAATACATCACAGAACCACTCGTCTCAACATGGCCGATACCAAGGGCATGACCAAGTTCGTGTGTGAGCACGTTAATCAGTTCTTTCGTATCAGAGAAGGTGTATATATTGATATTGTCTCCTTGATAGTCCCCTTGCGTAAACTCCCTCTCAAATCCAAACTCCTCGTTGTATACGTGTACCTCTCGATTATAGTCGCTGACCAACTGATTCCCCCGCTCGCTGAGCTCATTAATTTCACTCACCAACGCGTTGAGCTCCTGAGCAGTGACACTCAAGGCATCCGCGACTTGATTCAAGTGCACTCTCTCATTTTCCAGCTCTGAGAATTTGTCCGGCGGCGCCCCACCTCGGTCATTATAGGTATTTACATCAGCATTGTATGCCGCCAAATCCTCTTCGTACTGAGCCACATCTGCTTTGTAGTCCTGAGCCAAGTCATCGTACTGCGCTTGCAGTGATTCTACCTGCTCCAGCACCGCGGCATTCTTATCACGTGTCTGATCGAGCTCCTGACGCTCAGATTGCTCTTGATTCAGAGTCTCTTGCCTCTCATCAAATACAAAATTTATGATGAAGTCTGCCGACTCATCGTAGACAAACAAATCCCGATTCACCGACTCTTCCCATACCAGAGTAGCAGCTTCTATATCAGCTTTCGCTTCAGATTCAGATATGGAAAAAGATTCATCAATCGTACCTAGTCGATACGACAAAGGCACTGGGCATTGAGCAGCAGTGCTGGTGTACCACATAGCCAGTGGTATGGTCAGAGCAAACAGCCCAATCATAATATGAGAAATCTTCATACAGTGTCATCTCATCATAGCAGAACCAAGCAAACAACAGAAATACAAACGGCGCCCAGCGGGGACTGCGTAGTCGCGATACGTAGTCCCTGGTGGGCGCCGTCTATGAGGTAAACCTCATAAAAAACATGTTCGTAAAAATGAATTTTTACGTTATCTGTACTATACCCTATCGGCCTCTGTTCCGGGAGAAAGATTTCAACAGCTAAAAAACCGCTCCTACTGTAGGGCGGTTTTTACTCCAAACATTACAGCGAACTACTCCAGTTCCGCAGTAGTTTCTGATTCCACATCCTCATCAACTCGTACGTCCGCCTCGAGTAGCAGCGCAATTTCCGCAAAATATTCTAAGGCATCACTCGTACCATCACGCAAACTTGCTTCTAAGTCTACAAATACCTCTTGCGTCTGTTCCCAATCAGCCTGTGCTTCTACTGACGCAGCTGCATATGCTTCGGCCAGGTCGGCTTCAATGGCAGCAATATCACCGGCGACGTCTTCATATACCTCACCAGACTCCACACGCGCTTCTATCAAGGCCAGCTCAGCCCGCGCCTCTACCTCGGCGGCCGCCAACTGTACTTCGGTGGCTGCGTCTTGAGCGTCGACATTAAGTTCTGCTGCTGCTTGACTGGCGGCTGTATCTGCTGCTTGAGCAGCTTCTTGTGAATTATTCACGGCTGCGGGCACCACGTCTTCTCCTTCTCTATTAAATGCGTACCACACAATCGCTACGGCGCAGATAGTAATAAGTGTGATAATTCCTAAATGACTCTTTTTTTCGCGTTTTGGTTCCATATGTATATCAGATAGTTATTGGACTCCTAAAATAGGTAGGTACGACCCTGCATGTTATTGAATGAATACTCTAGGTCAACTTGTACATACGCTCTTCCTTGCATTCATAATACAATCTTTGTACAAAATTTATAAATCATTTTTTTGTTGAATACGTACGGTATGTTACATTTGCACAAAGATATTTTTTGTATTACGATATGAGTATTATTTCTTTGTGTGTTCCCTATTCAATTCAAGCAAATATATTTATAATATGAAAGTCCAAACTACTAGTGAGGTACGTAAGCACTTCCAAGAAGTGATTGACCACGTCCATTACACCAAAATCCCCATGATTATCAGCAAAAACAATAAGCCATGGGTCATGATTCAAGCGCTCCCGGAGGACGATTCCGAGCTGCAAGACATCGTCACCGACAGTAAACACTAAATAAAAAACGCCGATATTATATCGGCGTTTTTTATTTCTTTGCTTCCATTTCTGCCAATCGTTTCCGAACCAGCTGCTGCGCTGCGTTCATTGAGTGCTGGTAGTAGAGGGCTTTTACTCCCTGCTTCCACGCTTGGATATATAGCTGGTTGATATCTTTGACTGGTGTATTGGGGTCCACCATCACGTTCAGTGACTGACCTTGGTCAATATACTTCTGCCGGTCAGCTGCGTGTTCGATGACCTTACTCTGATCCACTTCTGAAAATGTTCGGAACACTGCTTTCTCTTCATCAGATAAACAGTCGAGATGTTGCACCGAGCCATCGTTATCACGAATACTGTCCCACGTGACTTTATTATCTCGATCTTTTTCTTTCAGAATTTCGATCAGAGTCGGGTTTTTGATAGTCACCTTCATCTTGGCTACGTCTTTGACGTAACAGTTGGACCAGATTGGTTCAATCCCCTGTGACACCTGTCCGAGGATAAATGCTGAGGAAGTAGTCGGTGCAATTGACATAGTGGTGGTATTGCGACGGCCGTAGCCTTCAAGTACTTCTGGCTCTCCCAATTCAGTTGCCAGTTGCTTAGTCGCAGCCTCTGCCTTTTCGTGCATGTTCTGAAACATTTCTTTGTTGAGAGCACCAGCTTCATCACTATCAAATGGCAACTGCTTTGCCTGTAGGAGCGTGTGGTATCCCAAGACACCAAGACCGAGCGCTCGGTTGGCTTTGGCAAAGTTGTAGGCACGTTCCATAAAGAGAAAAGCTTGTCGCTTTTCTGCTTCTTTGTGGTCACGCAGCGCCTCTAGCTTCACAATAAATTCTTCCATTACCGCATCGAGGAAGGCCACCATGGTTTCGACCAGGTCGGTATCTTTCCATTCATCATAGTGACGCATGTTGATAGAAGACAAACAGCACACAAACGACCAATCCTCTTTGCTTGGCAACATGATTTCGCTACACATGTTACTTGCATAAATGGTCAATTTTTTATCTTTGTAGACTTTTGGCGCATTATTGTTCGCGTTGTCATTGAACATGATGTATGGGTACCCCATCTCACCACGTCGCTGAATGATTCGTGCCCAAATCTTTCGCTTCTCCTCGTCACCATCAATCATGGCCTGCATCCAATCGTCACCTACAGTGACCCCGTGAGTCAGTTTTTGAATTGGGTTCCCTTCGGTTCCAATATCCAAAAACTCCATAATATCTGGGTGCTCTGCTGGCAAGTATGGAGAGAGGTGTCCGCGTCGTACAGACCCTTGAGAAACGACATCTACCAATGTTTCAAACAGCTGCATAAAGTGGACCGCTCCGGAAGAGTGTCCGTTTCCGTTTCCAATCTCCGTTCCGCGGCCGCGTACCGCACCAAAATAGGCCGAACAACCACCACCATACTTACTCATCATTCCTACTTCCGCGTTGGTGAAGAGAATGCTGCCCATATTATCGTCCACGTAAGACCCAAAACAGCTGATTGGTAGCCCTTTGGAGCCCCCGAAGTTTGCCCATACCGGTGAAGCTAAAGAAATCCATCCTTTAGACATGTATTCATAAAATTTGTCAGCAAAACCATCTCGCTTGAGATATTTTTCTGCCGTTTCCGCAATCACGCGAATCCGTTCTTCTGCTGTTTGGCCGGGAGCCAAGTATCCTCGGGCTAGAAACGCGCGACTATTTTCGTTCAGCCAGTACCAGGGTTCCATAGATGTTCTGTATATTTATGC
>Ga0136601_1000336_pt1 | contig 21182 bp, 20 predicted proteins | sample AntRauMFilla2699_FD_181020 | JGI IMG/M metagenome (GOLD analysis project Ga0136601, IMG submission 181020) | Saline lake microbial communities from Rauer Islands, Antarctica - Metagenome Filla 2 #699 | ecosystem: Environmental > Aquatic > Non-marine Saline and Alkaline > Saline | place...
AACTAAGTATGCACGTCTGGCAGTGAAGGCGCGATCCTCTTCGACACTCATTGTGCCTTCAGTGACATCTGCCAGCAGGTTTCTGGTTTGGCTGTCGAACACTTCACCTGCGTTGTCCGGGTCTATGCTTTCACCTAGATCCGACAGGTCATCGAATGAGCCGAAGCCGTTTTCGTCTATTCTATATGTCATCTGTCCCTCCCTCGAGGACTATTGGTGGGCACCGGTGATTCATTCACCGATTGTTAACCCACCTGTTTCTATCTAACAGTTTCAACGAACTAAAAGCTTTTACGAAGACGATCGAGGTCGCGCTTAGTGTCGCGTTCTTTGATCGCTTCGCGCTTGTCTGCCTTCTTTTTACCACGAACTAAGGCTATTTCTAGCTTTATTTTTCCACGCGTACTATACCACTTAATAGGGACTAGTGTCAAACCCGCGGTATTGAGCTGCTTCTCGAGCTTAACGATCTCCGATCGCGAGAGAAGCAGCTTGCGCGGTCGCTCGAGGTCGTAGGAGTCGGGAGTATTTTTTTGTTGGTAGGGTGTGAGGCTGGCGCCGACTAAAAACAGTTCACCACCGCGGATGATGACGTAGGCACCGGCGAGGCTGCCCATACTGTGACGGACAGCCTTTACTTCGTAACCATGGAGTACAACCCCAGCTTCAAAGCGCTCCAGCACTTCGTAGTTAAAGGTCGCTTTTTTGTTTTGTATATACGTTGTCATACTAAAAGGTAATGTCAGTACCAATATACAGTGGCGTTACAACTGGTTCTCTATATCCATAGCCCCACTGTGAGCCTAGTAACTGACTCATGGCATTATCGCCACCATAGTGTACCGCATTGTATACCAAGGGGGCATAGAGGTGGGTACCGAGGGGTCCAAGTGCTGTCACATCAGTGTGGAACTGGGTATCGGCTGCGACCTTGTGCGCTTTGTCTCCACCGGCCCAGTAGGCAATATCATGAGCAAGGCACGCATCGTAAAAATCATAGATAAACGTTTTATCTACCCACGCTGTACAGCCGTCGGTGCGGAACGAATGTGGTGGAGTGGGTAGGTCATGCTCCTTAAGGTACTGTGTTGCCTGTTCTGAGGCAGAGGCGGTCGTCGGTGGAGCGGTGAGTACGTCAAAGGTAAAGAGAGAGACATATACAAGTAGAGGAACAACACATGGCACCACTATGACTGAGTGCCAGGGTTTTTTAGAGACAAACGTGCGTATTTTATACATATATAAATCCATCAAGCTATCATAGGCGGTTTTGTGTAAATCGCAACTCCGAAGACGTGGCATTTAAAGCATATTTCTGTATAATGGCAAAATTATGACTGATACCAAAAAAGAACCAGACGCACAGGAAGAAACGGTTGATACACCAGAAGATAATGATCAGACATCAGAGCAGTCTGCAGAGACTACTACAAAAAAAGAAGGTGCCAAAAAGAAGCGAGGAATCGGTATCCACCAACTACGTAGTGGCGGCAATAAAGTGCCGGTTGGTCCGGGGCCTGGTAATTTTTGGAACAATATCTTGACCACTGTTCTCTTGCTTATCTTTATCATGGCAGCGTACAGTTACGTCAGCGATACTACTGAACCACCTGAAGAGTTGACGCTGACACAAGTGGTAGAGCAAGTTCAAACGGGAGAGGTGAGCGGGATCATTGTCCGCGGTTCTACACTTGAGGTGTCATACACAGATGAGACCCGTAACGCTGGTGAAGCGAGACGAGAAACCGATGCTGCTATCTCTGAGACACTCACCAATCTGGGAGTAACTACTGAGCAACTGCAGGCAGTACAGATCGACGTACAAAACCCAACTGGTTTTGCCCACTGGGCTGGTACGCTCGCCCCATTCCTCTTTCCGCTGCTGTTTTTAGGAATCATCATTTGGTTCTTTACGCGGTCGGTTAAAGGCGCTGGTATGCAAGCGATGAGTTTTGGTAACAGTAAAGCAAGGATGATCGATCCTAACGATACGAGTCAGAAAGTTACTTTTAAAGACGTAGCTGGAGCTAAGGAAGCCAAGCAAGAATTGGAAGAGATCGTCGACTTCCTCAAAAACCCGAAAAAGTTTTTGGATATCGGAGCTGAGATCCCGAAAGGGGTCATGATGATGGGGTTACCTGGAACGGGTAAGACACTACTCGCTCGAGCCGTGGCCGGTGAGGCTGGCGTACCGTTCTTCTCTATCTCTGGTTCAGAGTTTGTGGAGATGTTTGTTGGTGTTGGTGCCAGTCGAGTACGTGATTTGTTCCAGATGGCAAAGAAGAACGCACCTGCTATCATCTTCGTCGATGAAATCGATGCCGTTGGTCGCGTGCGCGGCACCGGCATCGGTGGCGGTAATGATGAGCGAGAGCAGACACTCAACCAGATCTTGGTTGAGATGGATGGCTTCGAACCAAACGCCAAAGTGATCGTGATGGCAGCCACCAACCGACCTGACGTACTCGATCCAGCCCTCTTGCGACCAGGGCGTTTTGATCGGCGGGTGACCATCGATCTACCTGATCGCGATGACCGTAAAGCAATTCTTGATGTACACGCCCGCAAGAAACCATTGCAAGATGATGTGAACTTACAAATAATTGCTCAGCGCACACCGGGCTTCTCTGGTGCTGATCTCTACTCACTGATGAACGAAGGGGCTATCCTAGCGGCGCGTGAGAAGCGACAGAAAGTGGGGCAGTTTGATTTAATCCGTTCAATTGAAAAAGTCATGCTTGGTCCAGAGCGAAAGAGTCATGTGTTGAGTAAAAAAGAACGACGAGTAACTGCCTATCATGAAGTCGGACACGCACTTGTCGCATCGGTCTTGCCATACGCCGACCCGGTGCAAAAGATATCTATAATTTCTCGCGGTCGAGCAGCTGGGTATACCCTTAAGTTGCCTGATCAAGATCGCAAGATGCAAACTAAAAAAGAATTTATGGATGATATTGCGATGACGCTTGGTGGATACGTCACTGAACAAATGGTATTTGATGACTTGTCTACTGGCCCGAGTAATGACTTACAAGTGGTAGCAAACCTAGCTCGTGATATGGTCACTAAGTACGGTATGAGTGAACTTGGACCAGTCGCATTGGAAGGAACAGGTGGGCGAATGATTGGGGGAGGAATGAGTGAAGATAGAGGTTTCTCTCCTCAGATAGCCAAAGCGATTGATGATGAGGTGAGTAAGATTATTGAAGAAGGAAAAGATACGGCTCGCAAGGTGCTGACAGAGCATCGAGAGGCACTTAATGCAATTTCGGAAAAATTGTTTGTAGTGGAAACACTAGAGCGAGAAGAATACGAAGCGCTTCTCAAAGAACATGGCGTCATCATTAACGATGCGTACAAAGAAGAGATACAGCAGGAATTAAAGTTCGGTGACCCAAGTAAAGCAGTGTAGATGAAACTAAAAAAAGCGCAGTCATAGACCGCGCTTTTTTTATAGAAGGAGATATTATTTATCCCCATACTTTTAGTAGATGCGTTTTTCAAAGTGGTATTCTCTTAGGTATCGGAAGTCGCCCTTGGACTAAAGGGCGATTTTTACCGCAAAATTATTCACCATAAAAATTAAAATTTATACTATGAAGTACACACAAAAAGATATGACTGTAAAAATCACCACCTCAGCTGTAGCCAGTATGCTGTTTATTGCGTTATTCTTTCTAGCTTTACCAGCCTATGCTCAAGAATCTGAAGTAATTGCTACTACTAGTGACGAGGTGGCGGATGAGGTGGAAACAACAAGTGAAGAAGTAGTGTCAGATGAAACTACAGATGACGAAGTCGAAGCTGATGCTGCCGGTACAACAACTGCTACGACTGAAGTAGAAGTTGCTGATACCTCTGAGAATGCACAGATGATGGAGCGAGTCGCAGCATTGCGAACATTACTTGCAGAACGGAAGGCACAAGTGGAGTCAATGCTGGCACAGCGACAGTCAATCAATACTGCCGTTCAAGAAGCAGTAGCAGCAGCCCAGACTCCTGAGGAGATGCGCGCAGCTTTGATGGAGCGAGTTACTCAGCTGAAAGCGTTAGTCGCCGAGCGTCAAGCGCAATTACTTGAATCAAAAGAGCAACGAATGGATCTTATGCCAGGAGTTGCTGCTGGCATGCAAGAAAATTTTGAAGAAAAGAAAGATGACATCTCTGCTCGTCGAGCAGAGATGATGGAACGATTGCAAGAACTAAAGAATCGATTAGCTGAACAAATGGGTAATCGAAGTTCTGAAGACGATTCCGAAGATATGGAAGAAGACGAGTCAGGTGAGGAAGATGAAATCGAAGAAGACGAATCGGATGATGGTGATAGTGAAGAAGAAGGTGACGAAGAGTCAGATGATGATTCTGAGGCATCAGATGATGAAACTGCTTCATAAGCACGTTTATCACATATAAAAACAACGCACTTTGGTGCGTTGTTTTTATATTAGAGTTTCGGTTTTTGTGATGAGTCCGTCTTCGAGGTAGACAATTCTGTTGCAGCCCAATGCATACTCTCGTTCGTGGGTTACCATTACAATCGTTTGGCCCTCCTCCTTGTTTACTCGTGTGATTAAGTCAATCACTAATGTGCCAGAGACGGTGTCAAGATTGGCGGTTGGTTCATCGACAAATAAAATTTTAGGTTTACCAGCTACTGCACGGGCGATAGAGACACGTTGTTGTTCTCCACCCGAGAGTTCGGCTGGTAGATTGGTATACTTACCCGCCAAGCCTACGCCATCAATAGCAGCCCGGGCCATTTGCTTGGCTACTTGCCAATCATAGTTACGCATAAGTAGCGGAAGCATCACATTTTCTTCGGCCGACAAATCAGGCACCAAAGCATAGTTTTGGAACACGTACCCCAATGTATTTAAGCGAAAGTTTGTTCGCTCGTTCTCGGAGAGGGCAATGATATCAGTTCCGTTTACAGAAATTTCGCCAGAAGTTGGTTCATCCAGGACTGAGAGTTGGTACATCAGGGTTGATTTCCCGGCACCAGACTTTCCCATAATCGCCACGAACTCACCAGCCGCTACCGAAAAGTCGATTCCTTTCAGGACATTCGTTTTAAGGTCTCCAGTACCAAATGATCGGGTAATATTTTTTGCTTCGATGATATTCATAGTATTAATCTTTACGTCCTAGGATGGAGTTAAGTGTGTTTTGTCTGACAATAATCCAAGCCGGAACAAAACCAGCAAAAAGGGTGATCACAAACAGAACCAGAAATCGATACAGTGTGCCGAGTGGCTCAGCTACTAAAATACCATCACTAAACGGGAAGTCGATCGGGTTCCGATCAAAGTAGCCAATCAGGACACCATAAGTGATAAGGGCACCGAGTAATGAGCCACTTAGAGCATAAAAAGCTGATTGCAACACGTACGCGATCTCAATCGCTTTTCTATCAATCCCAATCCCCTTAAGGATACCAATTTGTTGTCTTCTGGAGATAGCATTGATAAATATAATAATGAAGATAGTAATTGAGGCCACAATGATTCCCACAGCACCAATAAAGGTGCCAAGAATATTAAAGGTTTGTTTAATGTCGGTAATAAATTTCGGCAACGCTTCTTGGAAGGTACGCACCTTGGCTAATGAGTCAACGCCTTGGTCTTCTAGAACAGACTTCACCGCAAGGGCGGTAGCGGGTCGAGTGTCGGCCAATCTAATTGCTATTTCACTAGCGTCGCGGCTGACACTATTGTTTAGACGGCGGAGTTCTTTTTCAGGCAAGTATACAAAACTGGCTACACCGCCGGCTTTAGCGTTTATGATCCCTTTGACGGTAAATTCACGGCTGGCATTGCCGATAGTGACTCGCACTGAATCACCAGGATATACGTCTTTAAGTGAACCAGTGATGTCAGCAAAACCAGCAGTGTAGCGATCGAGATTAAGCGCCCCGATCAGAATATAGCCCGATTCGTCAGGGTTTAAATATTCACCCTCGACAATGTTTTCTGCTAGAGCCGTCACTCTATTTTCTGCTGCAGGGTCAATGCCAACTGCTTGCGTACCGATACTGTTTGGTTCGGTACTAAAATCTCGCCGAGTCTTATAGTTAGCAACAATCTGGACGCCTTGTTGATAGCGGATACTGTACGAAGCTACCTCAGGTAGGGTATCTAAAGTGCGACGGATGGTTTCGGTTTGAAGGATTTGATCTTCATCGTCTAGTGCCGTAATGATGATATCTCCCAAGGACTTTTCTTGTACAGCTCGTTCTGATCCCTCAATGAGTCCCACTAAAATACCTGAAACGGCAATCAGGTTTAAAAACGTTAACATCATTACAAATATAATCAGTCCAGTGGTCCAAACACTTGCTCGCTGAATCTGACGAAAGCCGAGTAATACCCCAATGCGGAAACTACGCATACAAAAACTTACGGCGCGACAATAGTCGTACCTTCAGTTAGATTAGTAATTTCAGTGTACCCGTCGTTACCTAAGAGACCGACGTCGACTGACGTGGTAGCTATCAGATCGTTTATTATTGCTTGAACAAACGTACCTTCTGCCGTAGTGGTGAGATACCGTGATGGTATACGCAGAGTATTTTTTTGTTCAGTAATGACGATGTCAATATCGGCATTGAGTCCGGCGCGGAGCCAGTTTGGTGTTTCGTTTAAAATAATTTTTGTTTCAAAATATCCCACTCCATCAATCTCAGTCGCGATGGGGGACACGAATTCTACCGTCCCGCTTAGTACGTCTGAAGACTTTGCATCGAAGGTTAGTGCCACCGGTTGGCCTGGGTTGATTTTAATAATATCAATTTCAGGAATTCTGGCAGTGATGGTAAAGGAGTCGTTACCAAGTAGTTTGAGGGCTGGTGTATTGCGAGCTACCTCTCCTTCATTGATATCGACACTGGTAATAATGCCAGCAAACGGGGCGAGGATAGAACTATCTAATAGACTAGCGTCGACACCAGCAAGGGCTGCTTGAGCGGCGATCACGCTGGCATTGGCTTGCAGTAATGCTTCTATGCGGGGAGCGGCGTTGGCCGACGAACCTTGGTCTTCTGCTAGTGTCAGGGCGCTCCTGGCGGCAGCGATGTTTTGTGTCGCTTGTTCAGTAGCGAGTTCGTAGGTATTTTTTAAAGTTAGGTAAGAACTGCTTCGGGTGTTTGGTATATCAATTGTCCACTCTGAATTTGCGTACGAGCCAGCAGTAGTAAATTGAATTAGTAAGCCGCAGTCACCAAAGGGTGTTGGTTGATCATAGCTTACGGTGTAGTTCCCAGTTTCTAGTCCGCTTATTCTGAAAGAATAGCCAGAGTCTGTACTGGAACGATAGATTTCAAGCCCATACGTACCTTCTTCTGCACACGTGTACGAACCGGAAATAGTTGGTGCTGGTGCGTTCTCTTCTTCGTCAAGAGTGTACGCGGCTAGGTTGCTCGAACGGAGTGCCACTAAGGCATTTCGTACTTTTAGTAGTTCTGTTGCAGTCGTTTGCTGCAAAGCAGTGCGTGCTTGATCGATAGTACTTTGGGTGACGGCCCGGGCTTCGCCAGTTGGTCCGTTTTGGACTTCGCTTTGGGCCGCTACTGCGCTTGCGAGATTGGCACTAAGCCGTTGTCTTTCTGCGGCCAGACTACCAGACCCGAGGGTGGCTAGGAGGTCTCCCGCTTCGACCACGTCACCTTCCTTGACGAAAATACCACTCACACGACCGGTAGCAGGAAAGCCAAGGTCAGCTGATTGTACCGCTTCAACAAAACCAGAGACAGAGACTGTTTCTCTTACGTCTCCACGCTCAACAGTAGTGGTTAGTAACGTGCTCTCGCCATTTTTAGTACTTAAAAATATTACTATTCCTACCAGAACGATTGCACCCACAATCAGCCATTTGTATTGTAAAATCGCCTTTACCATTGCTGAAGTATAGCAGCTGAGTCGGGGAGATTTATTGGTGCCGGTGGGTAGTATAGAAAGAAAGACCTTCAGTCTTGAGAAATGACATTGGTCATTTCTCACCAAGAACGGCGAAGTCTATGAAATTAAAATTTTTGTCGTCGCCGACCTCTAACTATAATTGTTCACTACGCCCAATTCTTGTATGTACTGTCGACCCGATTCATTCATTTACAAGCTCACAACGCTCCGCCTCGGACGAGCGCACGTCGTCACGAGTTACTAGGTATATCCTTTCGTTTCACTCAGAATCTACCAAGTGTTCGCGAATCTTACAGATTCTGTTCAGGTTGTCGCAATTTATTCAAAATTGCGGGCAACCTCTTGCAAAGTGACATTTGGTCACTTTTCACCCGGCTCGCGGTTCGCAGGCTCACAACGCTCCGCCTCGGACGAGCGCCGCATGTGCCGCAGGGCACATGCTAAAACCCCAAGCCTGATGGCTTGGGGTTTTGCGCTCGTCCGCCAACTTGGACTTGAACCAAGGACCACGGAGGTCTAGTGATTAAATTCTTTGTCCGCCAACTTGGACTTGAACCAAGGACCACGGAGGTATAAGCTCCGCGCTCTACCAACTGAGCTATTGGCGGACAAAAAATTTAATCAATACACTATTTCTCCTCGCGACTCAAGAATGCTAGCATTCTTTCCACTCGGTTCATATTATAAGCTCCGCGCTCTACTTGAACCAGCGAGGGATAATGTGAAAGTACACTTTCATATTTCCCGAGTGCCGTTCAAGGAAGCTTTGCTTACCAACTGAGCTATTGGCGGGTAGGGCATCACTATACCGTGAAATGCAGGGTAATAAAAGAGCGGCGCCTATAGGCGCCGCTCTTTTAGCTAACGGTACTAGTGTTTTAGACTCGTACGACGATGTCTTCTAGGTTACGTCGCACCTTAGTATAGTGTTGTGTTTCGTCCTCGTCACTGCGGTACCCTAGTGCGAGTAAGGCAGCTGGTTGGAGATGGTGGGCATCAAGTCCAAGGATTTCTTTAAATTTTGCGGTATCAAAACCTTCCATTGGTGAACCATCAACTTGTTTCTCACCAGCCGCTACCATCATTGTCCCGAGTGCGATATATGATTGCTTGACTGCCCAGGCGGTAACGTCCTCTGGAGCGCGGTTAGTGAGGTCAGATGTCATCATATCTTTATAGCCATCAACAGCACCGGCGTCCATTCCTCGAGTTTCCTCAATGTTTTTTGTGTACGCGGCAATGAAGTCAGTATCGACATCGGTCCGTCCGCACAGTACTAAGAGGGCACGAGACGTACCAACCTGCGCTTGTCCGTAGGCCGCTTCTTGCAACTGGATTTTCTTTTCTTCATCAGTCACGACCACAATCCCAAATGGTTGCAGGCCGTACGAGGTCGCTGCGAGGTTGCCAGCTTCTAAGATGTAATTAAGGTCAGCATCTGATAATTCCTTACTGGTATCGAACTTCTTAGTGGCGTATCGCCACTGCATCATTTCTTTGATTGAATTCATAACGTGAATTATAGTAACAGCTCTTGGGTGTCTGTCGAATTGATCAAAAAATAAAATTTCGGCTCGTTGGGAAGCCAGCGCGCTCAATTTAGTCTGCGATGAGTTGACTAACTGGGTGTTTACGATACGATGGTACTCAATATGAAAGTTTCGCACGAAGAAACGCTACAAAAAATTCGAAATGAACGTGATGTTTCATTTTTTGACCTATATTCAGTTGATCAAGTAACGACAGATGACCTGTCGTTACTTTTTGATTTAGCGCGTGGTTTTCGTGAAGTTAAAACTGCCAAGCTTGCACTTTGCAAAGGAAACACCCAAATTAATTGTTTCTTTGAAGCGTCGACGCGAACACAATCGAGCTTTGATCTCTCAGCCAAGCATCTTTCAATGGATACCACCAACGTCGGCGGAGGAAGTGCCACCAAAAAAGGTGAAAGTTTTATTGATACCGTCGAAACACTTGATGCCTACAACGTCAAAACGATTGTGATCAGAAGTAGCGAGGCGGGAGTGGCAGAAGTGGCCGCTCGCCACGTACGAGCGAGTGTCGTCAACGCCGGCGACGGCTGGCATGAACATCCGACTCAAGGCTTACTTGACGTGCTCACAATGCTCGATCATTTTGATACCACCGACCTCAAAGGCAGAACAATCTTGATTGTGGGAGATATCGTGCACTCGCGCGTGTTTGGTTCACTGGTCCGCTTACTCAAGAAACTTAAAGCTAACGTCCGAATCGCGGCCCCGGCAACACTCCTTCCTAGTGACGTCGAGCGCTTTGGAGTGGAAGTATTTTATGATGTTGAAGAAGCGCTTGGCGGAGTCGATGTAGTGTATACGCTGCGTGTGCAAGAAGAGCGAGGGGCCAAAGGTTTTATCCCGACTCTGCGTGAATACTCAAAGACCTTTGGGATTTCAGAGAAGCGACTCAATCTCGCGCAGCCTGAAGCGATACTGATGCATCCCGGGCCAGTGATTCGCGACATTGATGTGCACTCAGCGCTCGTATCACGGCACCCGCGGTCACAGATCTTACGTCAGGTAGAAAACGGGATGGCGATCCGCAAAGCGTTGTTGTGGGTGCTCTGTGAACGCTTTGACGGAAAGCAAAAAGAGTTTAATTTACTGTAGTATGGCAAGTCTTTTAATACAAAACGGAACAGTCGTCGATCCAAAAAATAATCTCAATAAAGTTTGCGACGTTTTGATTGTGGATGGGGTGATTAAAAAAGTAGCAGCTGGTATTACAGATACCGCTGACAAAACTATCGACGCTACTGGACTGACGGTAACCCCAGGTCTCATTGATCTACAGGTGCACTTTCGGGAACCAGGTCGTGAAGACCGTGAGACTATTTTGACCGGATCGCGCGCCGCCTTAAAGGGTGGGGTGACAACTGCGGTGGCGATGCCTAACACTACTCCCGAAGCTGACAATCAAGCAGTAATAGAGTTTATTCTTGAGCGAGCCAAAGAAGTGGGGCTTATCAATATCCTGCCTACCGGCGCGACCACCAAAGGGCAAGACGGCTCGACCCTCTCTGAGATGAAAGAACTTAAAAACTCTGGCGCCGTCGCGGTCACCGACGATGGTTTTGACGTACAAAACCCAGCACTCTTGCGTCGTGCGATGGAGTACGCAAAGACACACGATATGTTGGTAATGAGTCACTGTGAGACTGACGACCTTACCGATGGAGGAGTGATGCATGAAGGCTGGGTATCAACCCAGCTTGGGTTACCAGGAACACCAGAAATAAGTGAAGACTTAGCAGTGGAGAAGAACATCCTCTTAGCCCAAAAGACTGGCGCACGACTGCACCTCTTGCACAACTCTACTAAAGGCGCGGTGGAAGCGATCAGGCGAGCAAAAGCGACTGGAGCTAAAAATCTTACAGCTGAAGTATCAGTCCAGCACTTTGCTCTAACTGACGAGGAGTGCCTCACTTATAACACCGACGCAAAAATGTACCCGCCGCTACGTAGTCAGGACCACCTCGATGCGATCATTGCAGCAATTAAAGACGGCACGATTGACGCCCTAACGACCGACCATGCGCCACACATCGAACCAGACAAACTCAAAGCCTTTGTCGACGCGGCGATGGGAAGTGTCGGTCTAGAGACGAGTTTTGCCGTCGCGTATACATACTTAGTAAAACCTGGTCACGTGAGTTTGTCGGAAGTACTAGCTCTGATGACCTATAAACCGGCGCAAATAGTCCGCTTCGATCGCGGTCACCTCACGCCGGGCGCAGTGGCCGACCTCACTCTTTTTGACCTAGAAAAAAAGTGGACCGTCGACCCCATGACACTAGAATCAAAAGGCAAGAACTGTGTATTTAAAAACAAACAGCTGACCGGAAAAGCGCAAACGGTGATCGTCGGTGGGGAGGTGAAGATGCGAGATGGAGAGATATTGTAGGCTTAGTACTTTTAAGCTATAGTGAGAATGTAAACAATGATCTTTGGAGGACAGCATGACTTTGTCTGCACGGCCGATGCATCGGCACAATATCCGCGTCACTCTGACCGGTCCAATCGACTCGCTTGATGAACTTCAACAAAGGTGCCTGCAGGACGCTCTGGTGAGTCGTGTCTCGGACTTTGGCTTCAAGCGTGATTCGCAGCATTGTATTCAGCTGGAATATGGCGGTGTAGGTGATTTCATGCTGAACATTTCCGTTACCAATGCTGCTGCTGACGCAATGTCGAAGCAACGCTTTGAAGCGATTGAAGCATCGCTCCAGGAAGCGATGAAGATTGAGGTCGGGATGATGCCGTCAATTGAAGGCTATTTCCAGCGCCACCCGACGCCTACAGGTGAGCTGATGGTCGTCTGAAATCAGTGTCCTGTCGCTGAGGCGAAAAAATAAGAAAGGGCGCGCTCAGAATTTCGAGCGCGCCCTTGTTGATTCAAATCGTAGTCAGTTTCCAAAGCGCTATAGCGAGTGCCAACAGAAAGGCAATTCTTACTAGCCATTGCTGTTGCTGCTTAGGTAAAGTACCAGTGTAGCCAATGATCATCCCACCGAGATAACCACCGACTATACCACCGGCGGCCCATACACTAGCGATCTGCCAGTTGATTATTCCTTGAGTGATAAATACGGCCACCGCAATCAGGCTAAGACACATTTCAAGCAAGATGGCGTTGGTCCGCGCGTTTACGAGCGACCCAAGTCTGAGCTGGAGCAAGGCAAGGAGTAAGAGAAGGATGCCGGCACCAAAGATGCCACCATAGAAACCGACGATAAAGGCCACTACAAAATATGCGGAATCCTTGATGGTGATGGTATGGGCTTTTTCACTCAAGAAAAAACCAATCAGCAACATTATTGGAACGACCACTTCAGTCATACTCGAAACCACCAATGCTCCAGCGACACTACCACTTCCAAGCGGTAGCAAAAGCCATAAAGACCGCCAGTCAATTTCTTTACTACGGCTCCAGAGCGCACTGGCATTACGGAAGACACTACCGACTTTAATACTCCCAATCATGCTCGCGAGCGAAAGCTCAGGAAAAAGGATTTGAAAGAGAGGCAAAGAGAGAAACAAAGTCCCACCAAACACCACTGCAAAAACCCCAATCGCAACGGCGGAGAATAACAGTATGAAGAAAGTTACGATTGTCATGGTGCATTCCTTTCAGGAACAAGTTTTCCTAAACTTAGCGGAAAGCGGAGTGGTGGTCAAGTGACTACTAATTGCGTACAATATAAACGTTATTACCAGAGGGGTACATCTGTATGTCATTTGAATCAAGTAAAATACCAGCAGTAGAATCTGAAGATACTGCAGATAGGTCACATACATTTAAAATGGCACTATTTTGCACAGCACTATATAGTGTGACGCCTGGTGCAGCTAAGGCGTGGGAGAATATTCCTCTCATTGACTCCGAACGCTTAGAAGTAGTGTTGGAGGGTATAGATTTCCCTAAACTAACAAACTTACCTGGTGAGATCACTCATTTTATTGAAAGTAAAAATGGTCAGTATGTAGTACAAATTCGCCAAGCACACGAAGAAGTTAATCTAGCTCCTTCAGAGGTTAGTCTCGAAGCGGTTACAAAGACAGCTACGGTACAAAGAAATATCCGTGACATCATACAAGCGATAGTTGATAATCGGCCGTATACAACTTTTTACCAAGAAGGGTATCGTCAACCGGATACCGCTCTCTTTAGAAGTGATAAAAAACTTTATAATAAAATTCTGACAGGAGCTGCAATCTTACACAAAGATAATTGGCAAAAATTTTCACTTGATAGCGTTCAGACATTTATGAGTTCTCTTTCAAGTAATGGTTTGACGTTGCCTCCTTTGCAAAAGAGTCTGATGGCTGCTCAGTTAATGGAAATCTTAGAAAATAGCTCAGCTCCAAGAGATGTAGAGATTGAAGCATTTTTGAAAAGTTTAATCCGTACGCCGTATATTGTTCCAAGTGATGTTGTTTTATATAAAGAAGGGGCATTGTATGAGTCTTTCGTAAAAGGTTATGTCCAAGACATACGAGGGTGTGAAGACCCGGGTGCCTTCGGTGCTTCACTATTATCTGGGGAAGAATTGGAGCGGGCCATTGTTGCAATCAATAAAGCCAGAGAAACATATGCAGTAGACTGCATCAGTGACGAGTTGGCTGCTTGAGGTGATCCCTATTCAGTAATTGTGTATGGCGGCACACACAACTTATCACAGGAAATACTCGAGGTAGGCAATGGTGTCGGGTACATTGTGGTTACACCGCAGTCGTACCCAGAAGAGTATAAAAATCATTCGTTTGATTAAGCTCGTTACTCCATATGAAGCTCTTCCCCTAGGTGGGCGACTTTGTGGGCGATGAGGGGGTGGAGTTTTTGCAAAGCATCTGGGGAGGCGGCGTGTTCGCCTATGTTGGCGATGAGTTCCTTCGCTTCGGTGCGCGCTGCCTCTACCAGCTTGAGGTTCTTGATTGCTTCCATCCCTAAATCAGAAAGGCCGGATTGTTTCTGGCCGTAGAGGTCGCCGCTGCCACGAAACTGCAGGTCGTGCTCAGCGAGCTCGAAGCCATTTTTAGCGGTCTTCAAGGCTTTGAGGCGATCACGGGTTTTTTGGCTTTTACTGTCAGTCACTGCAAAACAATACGGCTGGTGCTTACCGCGAATGACTCGCCCCCGCAGCTGATGCAATTGTGAAAGACCAAAACGCTCGGCCCCTTCGATGATGATATTGGTGGCGTTCGGGACATTCACGCCCACTTCCACGACTGAGGTAGCAACCAGGACATCTATTTTATGCTCTGAGAATTGCAGCATCACCTTATCTTTCTCGGCTGGTGTCATCTTGCCGTGGAGGGTACCGATTTCATATTCTTGAAAGACATCACGCTTTAAGCGTTTCGCTTCGGCAGTGACACTCTTCATGCGCAGGGCAGTTGCTTTATCTGGGTCTGGTTCGTCGATGCGCGGACAGATAACATACGCCTGCCGACCACTCTTTAGCTCACTACGGATATGCTCGTACATTAGTTTGTCTTGCCCGGGGCCAATCAGCTCAGTCTTGATTGGTTTCCGACCAGCAGGCATTTCCTCCAAGAGTGTGATGTCGAGGTCACCATAAATAGTCAGCGCGAGTGTGCGGGGGATTGGAGTGGCGGTCATTGAAAGCAAGTGCGGCATCCGGGCGTCTTTCTTAGCCAGCGCTTTGCGCTGGCCCGTACCAAAGCGATGTTGTTCATCGATAATAACGTAGGCGAGGTGTTTAAATTCGACACTCTTGTATATGAGTGAGTGCGTACCAATAAGAATCGGGATCTCACCGTTTTTTACCCACTTTAGAAGCTGCGGCTTACTGATCTTCGTCGGCTTAGTCGGATCGACTTTACTTGGGAACTTCATACACCCCGAGCCGGTGATAAGGCCGATGTTGATCGGGAGGTGGTGGAAGTACTCGATAAAGCTTTCAAAGTGTTGTTTGGCGAGAATCTCGGTTGGCGCCATGTAGGCAACTTGAAGATTGCCCCAGTCGACATCAGTTAATCCCTTACCGGCTTTCAGTCCTTCTGGTGGGCGACTGGTTGCCACTGCGTACGCGGTTGAGGCCGCTACTGCCGTCTTGCCACTTCCCACGTCACCCTCAAGTAAGCGAGACATCGCGTAGTTGCCGTTAAAGTTTTTCAGGATTTCAGTTATCGATTTATCCTGACTCTTAGTCAGTGAAAACGGGAAGCGACTAGTGAATTCCTTGAGGTGTTCGGGCGTGGTGTTGAAACTATAGGTACTGGCGGCATTGGCTGCTGCGCGGTTTTGGGCGTTTTGCACCTGGATATAGAAAACCTCTTCAAAGGCAAAGCGTTTGCGGGCACTACTGGCGTGCTCCGCTTTTTTCGGCGCGTGGATCCAAACTAAGGCAGTCTTAAGCACTGGCAGCTTGTACTTGCTAAGCATCGGCTCGGGCAGCGGGTCGTTAAGGTTTTCTAAAATACCTTTTTCAAAACATTTCAGTACGGTGTGATACAGCCACTTACTCGTCACCCCTTTACTCTCTCGGTAGACGGGGTAGATGGTGTCTTCTATTTCTTTGTCCGTACCGGTAAAGAGCGAGTCGTGGCGGTCAATCGGCAGTGAGTCAAGTTTTTCTATCTCCGGGTTGGCGATGTAGAGCTTACCTTCGCTCCCGGTCACTTTCCCGGCGACTTTCACGTACATCCCGTCGCTATACATCTTCGCGAGGTACGGCTGGTTAAACCACATTATTTTTATCTTGGCTGAGCCGTCTTCCACGTAGCCTTTAGCGATCGGACGTTTGGTGGTCCAGGCTTTGCGGGTCTTGAGCCCCGAGAGTTGGCCGAACACGACCGCTTCTTGGTCTTTTACTAAAGCCCCGACCGACTGGATATCACTAATATCCTCGTAGCGAGCCGGGAGGTGATACAGCAAGTCTTCAACCGTCTCGATACGGAGTCGCTTAAGCGCTTTCTGGTGCGGGGTGTCGATGCGAAAATGTTCAGCTAAGCGGTCGGTAGGTTTCATAGGTACATAGTAGCAATTGCACATACGTTTGTCTTTGATCTCGCTTAAACGGGTAACGAATACCGTTGAAAACGTCACACTAAGGCGGGCTTTTTGCTCTATACTGTGACCATGGTCCCGTTACTACAGCGTCATTCCTATACCGCTTCCATGCAATTAGCGCTATGGGTGGCTATGGTGTCGATTGTCTTCCAGCAATTTGATGACTTTATGATGCCGCACTTCACGCTCAATTTCTTAACGATTGCTGGTATGGGGGTGGCGGTAGTGATGTACTGGATCCCCACGCTACGGTACCTAAGTGTGGCTGCATTTATGGCGGCTCTCGCCGTATCGTTTGGAAAAGATTGGTACGCTGCCGCGAACCACACCTGGCTGGCTGTCTGGACATTGGTGCCGGTGGTGTTGTTCGCACGATGGTGGGAGGAAGAGTGGTACTTGCACTACATTCGACTCACGCTCGGTGTGGTGATGATTGCAGCTGCGCTGCAAAAAATAATTGCTGGTACGTATTTTGATGGTAGCTACATAGCCTGGATGAATAACTACGGTTCTACTACCGAGACCATGTTTAGTTTTCTGTGCGCACCAGGAGAAGTCTGTGGCTGGTACGCACTCCTTGGAGCTACTTCAGTCATCTGGCAGTTTGTGGTGGGGTTGTTTCTTTTAGCAGGCTGGAAGAATCTGTACATTTTGACCGTTGAAGTAGCCTTTTTACTCACCGTCGGTTTGTTTGCCGACGAGATGAATTTTCAGGTTTTAAATATTGCGTTGTTGTGTATGGCCTTTCGGTTTGGGATGCCACATTGGCTCGCTTATATCTGTCTAGTGTTTTTAGGGCTCGATCTCATCGGTATTAGTGACTTAGTAGCTACCTATTTATGAATTATTTAGTAGCAGATTGGAAACGATACGTATTGTTTGCGCTACTAACAGTGCATACGCTGTGGATTGCGCATCATATATACCTAGCTACCAGAGATGGCGTGAATCCTTGGAAGATGGGTGGCTACGCTATGTACGTAGAGCCAAAGCGAGGGGTAGCTGTAGATGTACATATGCTAAACAGCGATGGTACCGTACAAGATGAACTCATTCGTAATATCGACTTGTACGACTTGTATCAGGGTAATCTTAATTTCAATGTGTATTGTAAGCCTGTTACAGAAAAGTCATTGATTCGTTTTGTAGAAGACAATGAGTTTTTAGAATATACCGATGTTCGACTAGAGCTGTTTGCCTATCGCTTCGCCGCCAATCCGCTTCGTACCGATCCCTATCTTATCGGTATCACTGATATCCGCTGGTTGAGTGATGGTCGGTTTGCGTATGAGGTAAAGATGTGTGGTGACGAAGTAGATAGAGAAGGAGTGGTTACAGTGGAGTTGTAGCTGTTGTGGGGGAGGGAGAAGATGGGGTGAAGGAGGGGAGCGGGCGAAGCCCGCGCCCGACAAACGTTATCACCATACGTACTTCCCTTGGCAATCTTTTGCAGCTTTTCTTTAGCACGGTATACTAGTGAACGTTATTGATAACTCGTTCTCTTCATGCCAGCACCTAAGAAAAAAAATTATGATCAGCTCGCTCTTGCTCTCCACAAAAAGTTACAAGGAAAGCTGGAAGTCGTAAGTAAAGGAAAACTTAAAACCAAAGACGATTGGAGCACCATGTACAACCCTGGTGTGGGTGCGGTGTCTGCGCATTTAGCTAAAAAGCCTGAAGACGCACGCAAGTACACAATAAAGCGCAACACGGTAGCCGTGGTCTCCGACGGTTCGGCAGTCTTAGGGCTTGGGGACATCGGTCCGCTGGGGGCGCTGCCGGTCATGGAAGGGAAAGCGGCTATTTTCAAAGAGATGGCTGGTGTCGATGCGTTTCCGATCGTACTTGACGTACATGAAGTCGACGAAATCGTAGCTGCTGTGAAAGCTATCGCACCGGGTTTTGGAGGCATCAACCTCGAAGACATCGCCGCGCCAAAGTGTTTTGAAATCGAGGAACGTCTCAAGGCTGAGCTTGACATACCGGTGATGCACGATGACCAACACGGTACAGCGATTGTAGTGTTGGCTGGTCTTATGAATGCAGCCAAGGTAGTGAAGAAGAAACTTACCGGCATGAAAGTGGTGATTGTGGGTGCTGGTGCAGCCGGTCGAGCGATTGCGCTCATATTGGTGCAAGCTGGTATAGAAAATGTCATCATGACTGATCGACAAGGGGTTATAGTCTCTGGGCGAGGGGGTCTCTCTGGCTACAAAAAAGATTTGGCGAGTATAACCAACCCTGAGAAGGTAAGTGGTGATGTGCTCGATGCTGTAGCAGGTGCAGATGTGCTTATCGGAGTGTCTGGTCCGGGAACTGTCTCCAAACTCCATGTAGAAAAAATGAATGACAACGCGATTGTGTTCGCACTGGCTAACCCAGTCCCGGAAATTAAACCAGAAGACGCCACCCAAGCGGGCGCCGCTGTGGTGGCAACGGGGCGCAGTGACTATCCAAACCAAGTCAACAACTCACTCGTCTTTCCAGGTATTTTCCGCGGTGCCCTCGATAAAGGTGTACGAGATATCACTGAAGACATGAAGATCGCCGCTGCAAAAAAAGTAGCGAGCCTCGTGAAGAACCCGACTGTCGATGAGGTGATCCCGAGTGTGAACCATCCTGACCTGGTGAAGAAGGTGGCGAGTGCTATTACAAAACCAAAATAATTTAAGAAACGAAAATAAAAAACCGGCGCGCTCGATCTAGTCGAGCGCGCCGTTATGTCAGGAGACCAGTTGAATACCGTCCCACATGTCATGTTCGCCGACCTGGCTGAGGTGAACATCGCAGCAGCACATGCCCTGATTGTTCTTGACGAACCTCTCACAGACCTGAGCTGCGCATCGGTGATAACCTTTGATGCCTATTTTCAGGTACCGTCTCTTGCACTCCTCAGTGGCAAAGTATTTTCCACCCTCTTCTGGATGGTTCCAGGTAGGGTAGACACCTACGCCAGTTGGTGAAAAGACTTTCCCACAGCCACATGCGTGCTTCGTATTAAAGACCTCCCTGACTTAACCTTTGAAACCGAACACTCTAAAATAGAAAGTAATGAAACATTTAGAGTATTGTGAACGTCGCAGTATTGAAAGATTTATTAATAAAGGTAAAGGAGTACGAGCAATCGCCCGTGCCCTCAGCCGGAGTCCTAGTACTATCAGTGAAGAAATCAAACAAGGTGCTGTCAAAGGACTATATCGGGCTGACCGAGCCCAGAAAAAAGCCGAACTCCGTCGCAAACAATCAAAACAGCAGTGTCTTAAGGTAGCGCTGAATCCAGTTACCAAAGCGTACGTCACGAGAGCACTCAAAGACCAGCAGTCACCAGAAGGTATCAGTGGCAGAATCAAGGAGATAGACACACATATCCCTTATGTCAGTCATAAAGCCATCTATAACTTCATAGCTTCAAGTCATGGTGGTCCACTAGAACACCACCTGTATCGAAAGCGAGTGAAGCGAAAAAGTGGTCCCAAACGAGGGACTGCCAAAGCCAGTGACCAGACTAAAATCAGTATCGAACAGAGACCACAAAAAGCCAATAACCGCAGTGAATTTGGTCATTTTGAGGGTGACTTCATAGAAAATGGCAAAGATGGTCAGGGCTCCCTTCTCGTCCTAGTGGAGCGGATGACACGTTACCCCTTCATTATCTATACTGAAGACAAAACCACACTCACCATCAACCAGCTAATCGCTGGTTGTCTGTGTGACATACCAGTTAAGAGTATTATCCTGGATAACGATCTCTCGTTTCAGAAGCACGAAGCTTTATCAGACCTCATCAAGGCTACGGTCTATTTCACTCATCCCTATACTTCAAGTGACAAGGGTACGGTGGAGAATCGCAATGGTCGCATTAGAGAGTTTGTGCCTAAGCGTTGTGATATTTCAAAGATACCTGCTTCAGTACTTAAACAAGCAGAGACACATTTACGTACTCGCTTTATGAAGTGTCTATTATTCCACACACCAGCAGAGGCTTGGAACACTCAACTGATGAAAGTCGCCTGTGCTAAAATTAAAAAAACCACCAAGCTGGCGGTGCGTGATTATTAGATGAGGTGTTCGGATATTGGGGTTAATGTGGGCTCCGTTTTTCAAGCACATCTAATCATCTATCTTGCAAATGTCAAACCAGTTTGAACCAACAGCCCTTTGTGGTATCCTACGGTGCACAAAAAGATATATTGGAGGGTTGGCTGAGTGGTCGAAAGCGCTTCACTGCTAACGAAGTAAGGTTTAAACGCCTTCAAGGGTTCGAATCCCTTACCCTCCGCCACGAATACCGGTTATCGGTAGACCCTGAGGCCCTTATTTTAGGCCTTAGAATAGATGTCAGTTCGAATCCCTTAGCGTTCACCGCTAAGGGATTCGAACTACACTGTTACATCTTTAGGAATGTTGTAAGCTTTTTATCTATATCGTCTCAGTTGATCAGAAACACTCTACTGCTTAGTGCTCTCAATATGCTTTAAGTCTTTCTATATAAAGACTATACTGCATATATGAGTTTTCGAGCTTTATTGAACAAACAAAGATTTCTATATTTGCTGCTGGGACTATTGGTGCTCATCGCTATGGGAATCACGGCCTTCACTTTCTATTGGTTGGGTAGTTCTGTTGCGGGTGAAAATGCTCCGGATTTTGCCACCACTACGCTACCGTTTTTAAAGAAAGCTGAAGTGGTGATCATCG
>Ga0136601_1000337_pt1 | contig 21152 bp, 17 predicted proteins | sample AntRauMFilla2699_FD_181020 | JGI IMG/M metagenome (GOLD analysis project Ga0136601, IMG submission 181020) | Saline lake microbial communities from Rauer Islands, Antarctica - Metagenome Filla 2 #699 | ecosystem: Environmental > Aquatic > Non-marine Saline and Alkaline > Saline | place...
TCCCCCTCCTCCTCCTCGTCCCCCTCCTCCTCCCCGTCGCTGAGCTCCCCCACGGGGACAGACGCGTCCCGTCCGCGCATGCCGTCACCGGAGGTCGCAAGCGTCACGTGGTCCGTGTAGCCGTCGGACTCGTCCTGGTGGATGGTGGGATACAACATGACCGTCGCCTCCTCAAAGGTTTCCAGGCGCGCCCTGTACCGCGACCTCGGGGGGTTCATCGCGTGCGCCCTAACGTACTCGCTTACGTACCGCTGCACCAGGGAGGCCCCCAGGCGCTGTGCGACCTCCTCCGTCACGCCCCGGTCGGCGAAGTGAATCTGCATGGAGGGCGTGGACAGCTTCTCCGAGGCGTTGATAATCTCGCGCACACGCGGCACGCCCGACGTCAGCGCGTTCATCTTCCCCGACTCATGAAAGCTGTCAAGCGTCATTTGCGTGAGGGGCTCGCCAATGGACTGCGCGGCGCCCTCCCCCACCATCTCGCCGTGGGGCGTGACCGCCTCTCTCACGCGTCGCAGCAGCATGCGCCTGAGGGTGACCAGCCTCTCCTCCGTGGCCGGCCACCTGGCCAGGGCTTGTGTGTTCAGGTGGTGCATAAAGTACAGCCGCAGCTTGGGGTTGTTTTCGCACGCCTCCCCCACCCCGTCCGCCCAGAGGCCACGCAGCCATGTCCGTATCCGCTGGGGCGCGATTGGCCCCCCGACCGCCGTGCTGGGCACTGGGTGGGCGTGGCCGGCGCGGTCCATGCACCGCGGCACGTGGGCGGGCGTGTAGACGGTAAGGTATCGGTCGGGGTCCTGTTCGCGGACAAGCGTGGCGAGAACCTCATCCCTTGTGCGCTCCATGGCGGCCGCGGCCTCGGGTCGCAGCCCCCGGTGCTGCTGCCTCCAGTCCTCGGCAGCGGGGAACAGGGCCGCCAGACTTCCGCGCTCCAGGGAGGTGGACAGGAAGCCGTCACCACCGTACCGGCGCTGAATGATCTCCCGCGAGGAGTTGACGACGCGGCCGGCCACGTCGACCACCATGTCCTCCATGGACTTTGTGATTCTCCTGTGCATGTACCCCGTCTGTGCCGTCTTGACGGACGTGTCGACCAGCCCCCCCCGGCTGGCGCAGAGGTGAAAGAACTCCTCCAGCGGGTTCATGCCGGACATGAAGCTGTTGGTGATCATTCCGTGGGCGGACATGGGGTCGACAGAGTCCCCCTCAAGGTGGTGGCAGGTGGGCTGGGAGAACCTGCGGGACAGGTGGTTGCGCTGCTGGCCAATGCACCCGGCAGACTGTCCAAAGTTGGTGGCGTTCCCCTTGGCCCCCGAGTCAATGAGGTCGCGGAGCCCGTTGCGCGCGCCCGTGGAGCGTGTGCTGGAATCAAAGTACGAGACGGCCCGCTGCGTCAGCACGTCTCGCATCCTATCGACCACCATGCACATGTTCTGCTCCGTCACCTGCTTGCGATCGCCGGGGGCGCCCACCGCCCCCGCCTCGTGGTCGCGGTGGCTGACAAAGTACGCGCGGGCGCGCGCGGCCATCTCGGCCGTGCCGAGGACGGAGGACGGCACGTGGCAGTCGTCGATGGCCACGGTGAACCCCTGCACGCTCGTGCTGTAGTAGGAGAGCATCATGTAGGTGCCCGTCAGGAAGTCCGCCGTAAACCCGTTGCCGTAGTCGCGCACCATGGTGTGTACGAGGCCCCCATTGCCGTTGAGGGACGCGTCGCCCCACTGCCCGCGGGTGATGCGTCCCCCACGGACGGTGACCCCCCCGGCGCTCATGAACAGGTCGCACGGGAGGGTGGCGGAGAAGACCTGCCGGCCGCTGTAGTACGCGTGCGACCCCCTCCGGTGCAGCGGCTCCACCGACCGCAGGCGGTCCGTGTGGTGGCAGTGCTGGAAAAGCATTTGGGCGGCATGGTCGTCCCTCACCACGGTGTCAGCGTCGGTCAGAATGTAGGCCGCGACGACGGAGTTTTGCACAAAGCACACGATGGGCCGGTCGTCCTTCAGGATGTTGTGGTCGACCAGCATAATTTCGCGGGCCTCGGCGCGGGCGTCCTGCGTCTGCAGCGCCAACATGTTCATTTCGTCGCCGTCGTAGTCAGCGTTGTAGGCCTTGGTGACGGCCAGGTGGAGCTGCAGGGTACTGGTGCGCTTGCCCGTGAAGACTTTGACCTTGTGGGCCATGATGGAGGACTTGTGCAGGGAGGGTTGCCGGTTCATCAGCACGTCGTCGCCCGTGACCAGGTGGCGGCGGACGACCATGCCCGGCCGCAGTTCGAGGGCGTGCCTGCCCTCACCGTCCAGCCTGTCCACGCGCCCGTCGGGGTACTCCACCGTGTTGGCCCCGGGGTAGCGGTGAGGCCCGCGGCGGACCAGCCCCGTCAGCCACGCGACGTTGTAGCTCTGCACCACCTCCGGGAAACTCAGCTTCATGCACACCCACTCCGGCACGCCCACGTCGTGAATGTGCATGTTGATGCAGGGGGTGATCACCGTGCGGCACACGTAGTCCATGCGCTTCCCCATCACATCACCGCGCACGCGGTTGTGTTTTTGCCCGCGGAAGCGGCACCTCACCGACTTCTTCTCCTTCCCGTACTGCGTCTCGTTCTTCCCCTTCAGCATGCAGTTCTGGTACGAGAGGACCTGCCGGTACAGCTTGTCGTAGCAGCCGTACGGGCTGTTGGCGGCGTACTTTTTCTTGCGGGGCTTGCGGCCCGCGGCGCCCTCGGCACCCCCCGCGGCCCCAAAGTCGTGTGAGAAGGCATCGTCCATCGTGTTAAAGACGACGCCCCTGTACGAGTACTTTGCAATGTTGGGGCCACCGGCGCCCTGGCAGCTGGTCGCCTTGGCCATGACCTGCGCAAGGTTAACGTTCATCCTCTCAATGGTCTTCAGGCGGCGGGTCAGGTCGTCCTCATTGGTGCACCGGTTGTTGCCGCTGCGCCCGATCTTACTCGGGCGAATGTTGACGGGGGGGACGTAGAAGTTCTGCCACACGAGGTTGACGGGGGGGGAGTGCGTGCAGTGCATGCCCAGCAGCACGACGTCCCCCTCGGAAATGTTTTCCAGGATGCGCACAAAATCACGCGGGGTGGCTCTCGGCGCGCGGTAGCGCGGCTTGTACATGTACGGACCCACCCCCTCCCCGAGGAACTGCCCCACGGTCGCGCCCACGTGCTGCGGCACCATGTGTTTTAGGCGCTCAACGGCCCCGGCCGTGTCCTGCATGCGGCGGGCCAGAGTGGCGCAGAGGTGGGCCAGCTCGTGCGTGGGGAGCCACCCGCACAGAATGCGCAGGGGGGACTCGCAGCCCTCCGTTGAATCGGAGCCGAGGACCAGGCCCACGGCCGAGGACAGGGTGACATCGCGCTCGTAGCGCTCGCGGTCCTCCTCCCCGATTTCAAAGACGGGGCGGAGAAGTAGCCCATCCTCGCGCACCCACGTGGGCTGCCGGTACCCGCACCCCCGGCTCAGAGCCAAAATCTCCTCCACCGTCATGGTGGAGGTGTCCTGTTCACCCGGGATGTCCTCCCCCCTCGCCCGTCTCTTCGCGTCCTCCCCCCCCAGCGCCTCCTCCTCCTCCCGCATCGTGGTTCCCCCGCGCTTCATCCTTCGCTGCAACTTCCGGCGCCTCTTGGTATCATACATCATTTCGCAGAACTCCCGGCGCCTGCTCGTAACGTTGATGCGCTTGAGTCGGTCCTTGCTGGACGTGATCCGCGTAACGTCCCCGTACGACGGGGAGTCTTTCGGTATGAGCAGCCGGGAGCAGTTGAAGCAGACGGACTCCAGCACCTTTTGAATGACGGCGAGGTACTCACCGTTGGGAACCGGCATGGACAAGGATATGTGCCCGCTGTGCCCGGTTACGCAGTGAATGTGATCGCACCCGCAGGTGCTGCAGAGCATCGACCGGTGTGTCGTGCCCAACCGCGGGTCCGTAACACCGTTGCGCTGCACGACCCCCGTCTTACATGTCACCGGCACCGTCACCTCCACGGCACTCTGCGCGGCAATCTCCTCAGACGACATGACGCCGAACTGCACCCCCACCACCTCCGCTTCGGGCGGTTCCCCCTTGCACGGCTCTTTGGATATCCACGAGTCCCATTGCGCCTTCCACGCTGCCTCCTCGGACATGGAGGTCGTGGGTGGGTTCGTGTACGCTGCAGTACTGGAGGACGTACGTGGGTACAAGCTCGAATATTTACGAATGTAACCGTTACGCGGAGGGTCGCCCCAGACACCGCTGCTTGTCGTTGTCGGCGGGTGGGACGCTGAGGGGGCCGAGCACGCAGGCAATGTCCGCAAGGCCTGCGACACCCCCCCTCAGCGGAGACTCGAGGAAGTGCGGACTCATGATTATCTCCATGTTGACCTGGATCTGTTTCGCCAACTTCCAGTACAACGGGGGGAGGGGGTGCCTGTGGGACGCGTGAACGTGAACCATACTACGCACGTACTGCTCGGTGAGGGTGGTCATTTGCAAACAATCAGAGACAGAGACAGAAATCCGTTCAGCAATATAAGCGTGACTTTTCTGAAGGTCATTGTGTGTTTCTTTGTGCTCGGCAAATTGAATGCCATTGAGGGTACAACATCCGCGGACGTTCACGATATCTGTACTCGGAAATTGTTCAACTCACCACGTGTTTGGCGCTGCAGTAAACCATAAATCTCAAGGTCACCATGGGTTTCTCGTCATTCGGTGCATATCATGTGATGCTGATTGAAGTTCGTGAACTGCTTCGTGACCCTATCGCACTTGTAGTCGATTACGCCCAACACGGCGCAAGTGTGCGTTCCTAGTTCGGCACCAAGCTGCAACTATATCATAGTATATACAAAAAACAGGGAGGCGCAACGATGTCCGCCAAGAGTTTCACAACCTCATCCTTTCATCCGCCGAATGTGAGCGGTCGGGAGGCGGTCCCCCACATATTCAGGCAGAGGCCTCACGTGTTCGCCGTCATCGTGCGGAACAAGAATGGCAACGTGGTGGTGCTGGAGGCCGCCCCCAAAGACGGTCGCCTGTCGGACGTTGACAGTTACTGGCTTGATCTGGACCCGTCCTACAAGAAGCGGGCGCGCGCCCGGGGCCGCACACACGACCGCGACGAGTTTGGGATGATGGACAGACGCGGCTATGGTCTGCGGGTACTCTCCTCGCACGCAAAGTACCTCATAGTCTCCATGGCCCAGCTGCCCAACGTCCACCTTCGCGTTCGTCTGGAGGGTGACGTCACGAACGCGTACGTGCAATTGAACGGGGCAATATGCCGCCTGCAGCACGTGTACGTTCACGACACGGTGGGCTACGGGTTCCTGCCGCAAGTAGAGTATGTCGAGGTCCACGGCCTGAATCGCTGCAGGCAGCAGGTGGTGGAGCGCTTCCATCCATAAACGTTCGCACTCAAAATAAGTACGGTGATTGGTAAAGTCACATATGCCCCAACGCATCGTACAAACATCGTCACAGTAAACGACAACACACAATGCGACGGTGTGTGATGCCCATACGCTTGGAGCCCGCGGTCTATCCTGCATGGCGGGAGTGTGACGTGGGCGAAGAGGAGGAGAACGAGTGCTGGGAATCTGACCCCGAGTCAAGGGAAATTGATTACCCTGAGGACGAGTGCCTTACGGCGAACGCGGGAGGGGGCGGGGGGATTCACAATTTCTGTCATGCCTGCGGTGACAGGGGGGGCATGCAGCGCTGGACAGTCATCCACTGTTGCCCGCACGGGTACTACGATCAGGCACAGGTTGACGCGTACACCGAAGAACGGGAAGTGCGTTGCGACCATGCAGGCGTGCAAGTTACAATGAACTGCAGAAGATGCTTTACGGAGAGGGAGGTCCTCCACAGCCAAAAAAACGCGCGGTTGAGTCGCATGCTGCCGGCTACCATCCACTACTTGATGCGTAACCACTTCGTGGACAAGAACATCATCAAGTATCACATAGACCACCGACTTCCACAACCCAAGACGTGTTGTAATGTTTGCGACCCAATTGGCCTGCGTCTCGTGTGCGACTATTGCCTGTAGCCAGGTGCACACCAGGTAAAGAGAAACGGAAGCGGACCCGGGAGCACAATGTCGGATGAAGGTAACCCTCACGGGTTTACGCGCGACGTTGACGTGGAGATTGCCGCAGTCAACCTGTTCGGTATGTCGGCAGACGAGGTGCACCGCACGAGAATCATGGACCTGCGCGATATGGTGCGGCAGCGCATCATGGATGCTGACGAGGGGGAGTCCAAAGATCAGACGACAACAAAACCCTCGCCCATGACGCCACGGACGGTGAGCCGGCAGGCCGCGGGCGTGGTCACGGACTCGGAAATTGGTATGCTGCCCCAGGCGGACATGCTTCGCAAGATGGTGCCTGCCATGGCGAGCAAGGGGGTCAGGCGGTTCATGGAGAGCATTCCTGCGGGGGAGGAGGACTTGAAGGGTCTCGAGTACGTCACTGCCCCCATCAACATCAACAGCATCGTGCAGGCGTCCAGGGGGATGGAAAAGCTCCACGAGTACGTGGACAGCGCCCTTAACTCGGCAACCGACGCTGAGCACGCCATACAGCAGAAGACCTCCATCCTCTCCATGAGCCGGAGCGTGCTGGACGAGGAGGACACCGACTGGATCAGGGAAAGCATGAAGTGCGACACGCGGCGGCTGTTGCTGATCCTGAAGTGGATGAACGGCGTGATGGAGGACTTGATGCAACTGATTCGCCAGCGCCTGGACGTTGAAAGCAACCTGCAGGAGATCCCGAGGGGGGGGTGCTCGGCCGTCATAGCCAAGATGCACACCAAGACCATGAAGATGAAGACCATCTACAGCGTCATGTCATCGAGGGTGGATTGCATCATGGTGCCCCCCGAGTACGCGGACCTACCGTAACTTGTGCTGCTGCTGGGCGTAACGCTTCCTGTAGCTCATCCATAGGAGGGCAATCAGCACCACCACGGCCACCACCACGACCACAAGTGTGACGATGAGTAAAACTTGGTCCGTTTCCGTCATTACGTGTACGTACACTTTCTTGCATGAGGTCAATGCCACTTTTATTGCGGCAAGTGGGCTGCTGCACCCTATACGTGGACGGCAGGAATGCACCCGATCGACGAGCAGACACATCCCCTTCCGTGTGCATCTGAAGCGCAGGCTCGACAATGTCGGGGAACTGCGGGTTGCACATCTGCTAGACGTCACCTTACTCATCGCGAAGTGTGTACCGCGTCCGTCTTCCGGTTTTGGCATTCATCAGGCTCCACGAGGACATTGGCCAGTACATTACCCTCTCTCTACTCTTGTATGCCGGGTACATAGGCAGATCCATGACCCTGAGGGACTCTAGCACTGCGGGCACGACTCTTTCCTCCTGGCCTTTGCGGGTGGTGGGGACGAGCACACTATCCTTGAATGTGGCTTGGGACCACTTCACGAGTCTATCCCAGAAGTTCACTAACCAAAGCTTGGGCCACATACGTGGGTTTTGGTTGCTCTTTAGCGGCATTACCGCTTGTGAGTCCATGCGCGCGCGCTGCATGGCGCTACCGTGCAAAGGCTCGTTGGATTTTGTCAGTCTCCACCCCGTAAACACCCTGTATATATCGTACGTTTTTTTCACTGCACACACCTCGTGAATCAGATTTTCAAAAAAAATCATGAGGTGACCGGGGGGAATCGATATGGATGTCTTGATCTCGCTGTACTGCTTCGCTTCCTCCGCTCCCAGTTTGGAGAACCCACTTTGGTCGGTCTGTCCGCAGAAGAGTTTGTGAGTTCTGGGTGCGCAAGAGAATGTCTGACTCTCGTCGTCCAGGTTGATCCATCCGCCAAACGTCATGTCGTCCGTGTGTGCCGAGGGCGTGGTATCCCGATGCCATGCTTCTTTTGTAGCTTTCTCGCCTCTGGGCCGGAATAGCATCCTATCCATCACTTGTTCCAGATTGTACGCTTTTCGCGTTGGGTCCGATCGCACGGAGCGTTTCAGCAGGTGTTTGAATACCGGAATTGCCGCAGCCATACATCGTTCCCTAACGTCACGAACGAAAGGATTGTGAAACGATGCAGGGTTTCCTAAGGCCGAGAATCCCCCGCCAACCCATTGCGGGAGTGGGGACTTCACAGACGTCATCATTTCCTTCGTCTTGCGGTCACGGTATGAGTGCGACCACTTGTACCGACGGTGGTTGAAATGTGGCCTGTACTCGGGAAAGTGTCGCATCGTTTGCAGCATTCGGTTACGCTCGACATCGAGATGAGTGATGCCTGTGTCGACAACCACAACTCCCTCCGTCATAAGCGTAGCAGCCAGTCTCGACGTCGACGTCGTCATGGTGCGCGTTTTCCTATACTGTACGAACGCAGTTTAGCTGTTGTATTGTATGAGTATACGTTAAAGTTCAAGTTATACTGCATATCCCCCGACCGGATCACCCCCGCGTCACTACACTCACCATGGAGCTAGAGGAGGATGCCGAAATCGTGACCCGGCTGACCGCGCTCGTGCAGAGGTACCGCTCCTCGCCTCACGTCGAGTTGGAGGTGAGGCTAGGTACGCGCTCGGCCACCGGCACGTTCGTCCCCGGCGTGGACTTCGAGTACTCCACAGCCCTCTACAAGGCCATGACTGACGAGGAGAGTGTACGGCAGTGGAGCGTGAAGCCGGACGTCGCGAACTTCAGGCATATGTACTTTGACGGTGGTCTGCGGGGCACATACCTGCCGAACGGAGCGTCGCACTTTGTGCGCATCGTGCGGGAGGAGGACCCTGTCGACGCTCAGTGCGCGATTCGGCCTTACGGCCTCAGGTTCGGGCTGAAGGGTGAGAACCCAGCCGCCCCGTACCAGGGGGTCGTGCCGCCGAGCCTGGTGCGCGTGGTGACGCGCGTCTCGTTCGCAGACGGTCCGTGGAGGTACGACTTCTCCAAGGTGGGGGCGGGAACCACTACCGAGGATGCGTGCAAAGTCCACTCCATTCACATTGAATTGGAACTGACGCGGGACAACGCTTTTTTAAGCAACACCAGCGACCGCATGATTGCCATCAACATGCTGGGAAAGGCGCGGGACTTGCTCGGTCGCTTCGACCCGGGAACAAGGGAACCGAATACGCTGCCTCTTACCATGGTACACCACGACACAAACCCATCATGAGTAATGACGCCGCTGAGGGTGCTGGTAAAAACATAAACGCATCAAGTACGATGCTTGAGGGTGCGGACTTGTCTGTGGTCAATACCAGGGGCGTCGGTTAGCACCTGTTGTGGGCCCCTATGGCCAAATGGATAAGGCTCCTTCCTTCTAAGAAGGAGATTCCGAGTTCGACTCTCGGTGGGGGTACACACACTTTTACCCTTTTAGACCTCGACCACCACGCTTCTCACCAGCCCGTCACGAGATGCAGTACAACCCCCCCCCTTGTGGGGCGGGGAACCCGAAGAAAAGGCTGTCGACGTTGACCACATGATTGGATTCCAGGACAGGCTGCACCCCAAGGGGGGACAGAACCTGCCGGCTCTTGTCCAACACGTCCGCCACGGAGGCGTGCCCCGGCGTATCAATCAGTATCTGGTAAAGGACTTGCTGCATTGCCGTTCTTTCGGCCTCCACATACGGCTTCCTTCTCAGTGGGGAGGGCTCGAGGTACCATACCAGCGTGGTACACCCGAACGACATGCCACCTACGGTTCGCGACATCTCTGGCCGCCCGGAGGGGGCGTACGAAAACTTGTACTTCAGGCCAACGGGCACCGACCTGTGCTCGTGACCGTGGTCAAGAAATATCCACAGAGGCACACTGGCATCCAAGTGATCGGTAGCGGATTGAAGGGTGTCAAATACCCGCTGATGGTCGTCCGCCGGGGAGAGCAGTGTCAGCATCAGGGTTTTTGACCGCTCACGGGTCAGCCACTTGAGCGAGTTCTCCACGTTATCTTCGGTTGACGCGTTACTCCCGCCGGTGGACAACTCCACCCCACGGTTGAAATTGTACTTATAGTCGTAGTGCTTCGCGTACGTCTTCAGCTCCTGCATTGGTGAGCGCTTGCTGCGCGGCTCGTGGGCGTCGATGACGAGCCAGCGGCGCCTGCCCTCGCGCGTGGACGCGTCCTGATTGAACGCGAGGTAGGCGGGTTCGGGGTGCAGGTAGGGGATGGCCGCGCTCGATCTCACGTGGTTATTCATATCGGTGCCCAGCAGCTTGCACCAAACGCAGTGCGTGCCGTGGTACACGGAGGAGGACCTACCCGGGTACTTCATGTGCTGAAACGCCATGCGGACCTCCGAAACCCACTGCATGGCGTGGAGACTCTATACCTCTTTATGTTTACATTCAGGGATTCGGGTCCATCTTTCCCACAATCGCCTCCTCTTCGGAAGACGAGAGGGCGTGCCTCCCCCCCTTCCGTTTCCCCGACTTGTCGGTGGAGGTTTGGCCCTCGTCCAAGGGGCGCGATATACCCATGCGCGACAAGTACGACGCCCGGATCTGCCCGTGTGTTCGACGTTGAGGGGGGGAAACCAACTCAAGCTGTGCACGACGGTGCGCGCGGCTGACCCTGCCTGTGATGCCCTCCCCGTGAAGCAGGGGTATCGGGCTTACCTCATCAAAGGAATTGAGGCGCGCCTCAGTGTCCGCCCGGCGCCTTCTCTGCCTGCGATTCCCCCGTTGCATTCGGATATTCACACCGTCACTCTCGTCCTCAGCGTCGCTACCTGTGGGCTGCCGCCTACGGTTCACGACACGATGCTTGCACTCCGCCACATCTTCACCTACGTCCTCGTCGTCCTCCTCCGTGGTGTGAATCCTACGGTGGTGACGGCCCCCCCTGCATCCCCGTCCTTGAGCGCGGGCCGCTCGCGACGGGGGCTTCGATGCCCTCCCGGTAACCTCGTCGCCGTCGCTGTTCATACCAGACTCCAACTCTGCAGTCAACCGTCTCAGCTGCATACGACCGAGTCCTTCTGTGGGGGGGGTGTCCGGCTTGGTGGGGAGAAGGTCGTCCTCCTCCAACCAGAATGCCGCGCTGCCTGTTGTATCCATAATCCGCAGTGCGGGAGAGTGGGGAAGATCGTTTCTTTTTGGAATTTGACCATGACTATGGTGAATCGTCATGGGTTGTGGGACATCAATCATTGAAGGTTGCAGCCCAGTACGTTCACCGAGGCGGAGCGTGTGGAACGAAAGATTGTTGGACGTTCGCGAACGCGTATCGTCCCTGCCAGAGTTGTGTGTGCGAAGATATTGTCGATGTCTGTTGGAAATCAATAAAGGCGCATCAGGGCATGACTGTCTCCAAAATCATCCACCAGACGTGGAAGACCACCGACGTGCCTGAGCGCTGGAAGCGGTCGGAGCGGGAGTGGAGAGCGTACTGTGAAGCGTACGGGTGGGAGTACAAGCTGTGGACAGACGATGATAACCGGGCACTGATTCAGGAGCACTACCCTTGGTTTGTGAGGCAGTTTGACGCGTACAAGTACAACATCATGCGGGCGGACGCCGTACGGTACTTTATCCTCCACCGGCACGGGGGCGTCTACGTGGACCTGGACATTGCACCCAAGGCGGAGCGCTTCCACACCCTCTTCCAACTGTACGAGGAGTCAGACGTTACGCTGGGCATGACCAAGAGCGGCAACAACCTGGCGGGGCTGAACTACACCAACTGCCTGATGATGAGCAGCCCAAAGTCCCCGTTCTGGCCCCTCGTGTGGGAGTACCTCGTCAACCCGTTTCGCAACGGCGGTGCCTGGAAGCGCGTGCCGGCCATGACACACTACTTCCACGTGCTCATGGGTACGGGACCTCCCATGGTGTCGGCGGCAGCCAACCAGTACGAGGGGGAGGGCCACACCATCCACAAGGTCCCGGCGATGTTTCTACAACCCGGCACAGAGTACGACATCAAGCCCATTGACACACCAGAGTCCGCTGTGGTGGTGCTGGACGGGAGCTCGTGGCACGAGACGGACGCCAATGTGTGGAGGACGTTGCAGACCAACGTGGTCAACAATTGGTCAGTCATCTCGGTGGCCCTGGTGGTCATGCTGATCGCGACAACCTATTACTTTGCCGCCCTGTACCGGCGGGCGCTGGAGCCGCACCCTTCCAGGTGGTAATAAAGGTGGAAGAGGTACCTCCCTGCAGATGTATCCTGTTGCGAACTGGATGGGTGGCGGGGGTACAACAAACTTTTATGCATCGGCGGTGCCCACGGGCGCCGCAAACGCTGCAGCGCACCGCTACGAGTGCGCCTTGAAGGGCGCGAACAAGAGCACTATTGTGGCACACAAGATTGCCACCCACATTCGCAACCCCAAAGGCATGAAAAAGCCCGACCTCATTCGAGCCCTTGTGCGCAACATGGGGCAAAGTCTCTCTGACGTGCACGACTTTTTGCGCCAAGAGGAGGTGGTGCCCATGGACACGTCCGAGTAGGCTGCATATAGATGTCTGACGCATGACTAGTAAACAGCTATGGTTCTTCCATCCACATCGCCGGCAGGAACGTGGAGGTGGAGGCACACGTTCTTGTCAGCCATGGTGGTGGTTGCCGTGCTGGGCAACGGGTTCTTGGGACTACAGGTATACAAGTCGTACAGTTCAAAGGAGGTGGAGGGTATCTCCATGCTGAGTTACATTGCCCTCAGCTTTGGGTACGTGTTCTGGATACTGTACGGCTCGCTGATGAACGGTACGGTGGACATACCGGTTGTGGTCGGCTCCTCGGTGGGGCTGGCGCTTGCCATCAGCATCATTGTGGCCATCTCCATGTACGGCGAAAACGTCTGGTCGCTGACGTAGGGTCAAGGTGGTACTTTACGGTAGCTCCTCATCGTTCGGGTCCGCCCACGTGATCAGAGTCAGCACTCCCATGGAGATCGTGAGCATGCCCAGCGCGGTCACCCACGCCAGCCAGAGCCGCTGTTTGTCTGAGTACGTGGCGATCACACCCTTTACCGCGTCGAACAGTAGCATGGCCGACATAAGCGACAGGGCGTACGTGGTGAAATCCTTTAGACGCATTTCCAATGCCTCTTTGAAGGAGTACTTGGCCATAGCGGGGGAACCGTTTTTGTGTATCACGGGTAGGATGGTAAATGAGGCGATGGCTGCTTGTGACCCTCATATGCGTTGGTGTCATCCTTTTGGCCATGTCCGTTACGATGGCCGTCATTTGGGCGCCCAAGGCGTCGCGGGGTATCACCCCGCGAGATGCTGGTGCTACCGACGAACCCGCGCGCACCTCCGACCACCCCGAGACCCCCACGGGGCCTTCGGGGAAGGCGAAGGCTGCTACCGCGGCAGTCTCGCCGCCTGCCGTGAATTCCATGATTGCAAAGTGGCTTCGGGGGGATGGCACCGCAGAGCACGTCGCTCCGAGAGACCGTTGGCCCGTGACGTCCGCCTACAAGGCCCACACGGTGCTCCTGTCACCGTCCCTAGGTGTGGAACGGACCCCCCTGGGGGCCGGGGGGGAACCGCGAGCCCCCGGGGACGAGTTTGGATACAGTGTGGACGCCTCTGCAGGCGTGCTTTGCGTGGGGTCCCCCGGCCACATGCAGGGGGCGGGGCGTGTGTCGCTGTTTCTTGGGGGCTCCCCCGACAGCCCGCTCACGTACGTGTGCGCAACCAACGCCCCCCACGGCGCTGGCCCCCGCTTCGGGAGGGGGGTGAAGGTGACGGACGGTGGCAGGCAGGTGCTGGTGCAGTCCGAGCGTGACACGCACGCCTACACCGTTGACGGTCAGGAGATGGTGGGTGCGGGCACACTGCAGGGGTTGGGGCGAAACGTTGAGCTCCTCTGCGCGGGTCCCGACGGCACCCTGTGGGTGCGACACCACGGCGAAGGGACGATGTCTGTGTGGGAGCGCGGCGGCGGGGGGGCGTGGGCGGAAAGGTCTCGCCACCACGTGGACGCCATGGACGTTGTGTACGAGCCGGGTAGCAGGCACGTGTGGATTGCTAGCCACCAGGGACTGCTTCACTGGAGTCGGGACGAGGGGGGGGACTGGTCGGAGAATGCCCGGTGGATGGAGGGGGACGAGCTCACGTCGGTCACGCCCTTCTCTCCGCAGTCCGGGCCCCACGCGGGCGTGGACTACCTGTTTGTTGGGGCTGCCCAGCACGACACTGGGCGCCTTGTGTCAGCCATTAACCCCCACAGGAGCGTGGATTTGGTGGAAGTACCCGGGGGGCAGGTGAAGGGGGACGGCGTCCTGTTTGGTAACGGGGCCCTGTGGGTGGAAGCCACACACTCACTGCTTGTCTCGGCCCCCCTTGACCGCAGCACCGCCGACTACTCGCACGTCGGAGGCGTCTTCGTGTACGGACTCGCCCACGACTCCCGACTGGTTCCGCAGGCACTGCTGCGCCCGGAAGTCCAACCCGGTAACGGGGGCATGTACGGCGCAGGCATGGTACTGATCGGTCAGGGCCAGGTCGTGCTGTCCAACCCTGCGGCGGACCAGGGTGCAGGAGAGGTGGAGTGGGTAAAACTGTCACTAACCACTTCGAATAGTGCGAACACGTAGTGGATATAAAAACACATCGGATGAACTATAACACTGACGATGATATGTTCCTTTGGAACCAGCCGGTTCATGTCCAGATTGACTCAATTTGGCTCAAAATGTACGACCCAACCCGTCCTATACCCTTCGACAACGTCAGCGAAGATCGCCGATACGATAGTCTTTTCCACACAGAATTATCACAACTCGCACATTCGCTGAGACAGGACCTTAACACATTCAAGGAGCACCATGACGCTCATCGCGCATCCACATTAATTCAGTTGCTTTGGCTACTGCTCCCCGATCTCCAACTCACCAAGGAACAAATTGAACAGAGCTTATCCAGCATATACAAATCCCCCGCTGGGGTTACCGCTGAATCCAACATCAACATATACATCAAAACGACGAATTCGTTTGGGTTTCTGACATATGACAATGAGTACGTGTGGATAGATCATATATTCAAACGTTACTTCGCGGATATCTTAAAAGAAATCGAAGAGGTCCGGCCCTCACACTCCTCCTCACATGGCGACGATGCGACATCAGACGCCAAGACAGAACACGACTTCGATGCACAGTTCCGTGAGGCCGTGAGGTTAGCAACTATTGCCGCGAAGCAGGCTGAGAAGAAGTGTGATGAGCTGCCACAAGGGAGTAGTACGCCATTTTCTAGCAGTAGTAGCAGCAGTAGTGCACGTCGTCCTAAACCAGTACGGAAGCGGCGTAAGGCTCCTCGGCAGATGGGGGCGCGGCGTAAGGCTCCTCGGCAGATGGGGGGGAATAGGCACGGGCCGGTACTGAAACATCCAGATGAGGTGCCTGGTGCAGAAGACAAGATATTCCACCAAATGCTGATTACCAAAGGTGTAACTCAAGAAGGTGTGGAGAATGTACTAATTGCTCTCGTCAATAGGGAGAAAGAGGAAACAGTGATACACAGTTCAGTTATTCGAAAGACTTTTAATTTGACAGACGAACAGAGACGTCTCCTACCAAGTAGATATCATAGAATGTATGTAACGAGGGTTAACCAAGCCATCACGAACGTACGTCGCAATATCTCAAAACGCGTGTATGCTGAGTGGACAACACGAAAAGAGGAGGGCCGCATTGTATTCGTGCACACGAGACCGACATGAGTAGTTGCACTGCGTATTCTATGAACACAAAGAGCGTGTGTTGCTCTTGCAAAGGTAGTCTCATGACAGTCGTTGTGTTTCATGAGATGTTTTGGTTCGTTGAGCGTGACACTGACAGCTGTTTGTATTGGCTGTGCGTTAACGGGCAGCAGCACTACATCAGTGGGTTCAGGGTGACGGAGGACGTGACCGAATTTTCTCTTGAGGGGACGGTGGTCGCCGTGAATAACGAGTACGAGGAGGCGTGGTTTCGCTTCGACCAATTCATTGTAGAGAACCCCTCACTAGAAAGTTTGCGGAATCGATGACTTATCCCGCTTTCTTCGGGCTTGACGTATACTTTTCGTTACGTGCAGCGCCGCAGGGCGTCCTTGCGTGCCTTTGGTGTGTTGAACGCGTACCGCGCCACTAGCAGCCATAGTCGCGGCTCGTATAATCTGCCAGAGATCAAGGCGTGGTTACGGTCCGTCGACCTGACGACCTTCGAGAATGTCTGTGCGGTGACTTGGTCCCGGTCGTGGTACCGCTGGTTGCGACGTAGACTGTTCCGTACGGTGCTCGTATGCTCCCCTTCGTTCTCAATATTGTTACATGACATGCACAAGTGAGTCATCGTGACGTTCACCCTCATCGCTCCTGCCAGTGCGGCATACCCCTCAGAGGTGATGTTGGTAGCGCGAACGTCCAACGTTGTCAGTACGCTGTTCTCCCTCAACGCTCCTGCTAGAGCCGTACCCCCCTCGGGCCCGATGTCGTTGTTTGACATGTACAGCGCGGTCAGTGTGCAGTTCTCCCGGAGCGCGTCTGCTATGGCCACAGCCCCTACCGCGCCAATGTGGTTACCTGTTATGTAAAGGTTGGTCATGACCGCGTTCTGCTTCACCGTCGCCGCCAGTGACGCCGCTCCCTCGGGTCCGATATCGTTGTTGGACACTTCCAACTCGGTCAGTGTCGTGTTGTTCGTCGGCGCTCCTGCCAGTGCCGCGGCCCCCTCAGTTTCGATGGCGTTGCAATGAGGAAGCTGGGTGATCATCGTCCTGTTTGCCCCCAGCGCTTCTGCGAGTGACGCGGCTCCTTCGGACCCGATATTGTTACCATGCATGTTCAAGTTCGCCAACGCCCTGTTCTCCCTCAACGCATCTGCCAGTGCCGTGGCCCCGTCAGATTCGATACCGTTCCAATCAAGCCCCAGGCTGATCAACGTCGCATTCCGTCTCAGCGCGTCTGCCAGTGCCACCGTCCCCTTCAGGCCAATATCGTTTGACCCCACGTGCAGAGTGGTGAGTGTACCGTTCCCCCCGACCCCCTCTGCCAGTGCCGCAGCTCCTTCACACCCGATGTCGTTCCCTTCGATATCCAGAGTAATCAAAATCGCATTTCCCCTCAGCGCTGCTGCCACCGCCATCGCCCCTACACGGCCAATACGGTTATAGCCAATGTGCAGGTCGGTGAGCGTGGCGTGGTCCCTCAGCGCTCCTAACAGCGCCGTGGCACCTTTTGGACCGATCGTGTTGTAAGCCATGTCCAGTGTTGCCAATGCTGAGTTCCCCCTTAGCATACCTACCAGTGCCGCAGCCCCATCGGGTTCGATGTTGTTCTTGGACAGGTCCACGCGGTGCAACATCCACGTCGATTCTGCAAATGCCGCGAGACCTACGGACCCAATGTTGTTATCATGAAGGTCTAGGGTGGTCAATCGCCTGTTATCCCTCAGCGTTCTGGCCACTAGTGCAGCTCCGTCGGGCCCGATACGGTCATATGCGAGATCCAACGTGGTCAACCTGCGGTTACCCACCAGCGCTGTCACGATGGTTCGGGCTGTATCTGTCCCCACCCCTCTCAACACTAGACTCGTCAAGGTTGTGCTCTCCCGCACCACTCCACCAAGTGTACGGGCATCTTGGGCTTGCATTGGTTTCCTGATCGTCAACGATTGGCATGGTAACGGTGCGCGCAGATACTCCCCCAGCTCGTCAGAGGTGCGGATATCAATGTCGCGCTCACTCGTGCTCTTGGGCGCTAGGGATTTAAATAGCTCCCTCACCCTTGTCTCCATAAACCTGAGAAATGACAGGGCCCCCTCCTGTGTCCACGTAGCACTCCCGCTCATCTCGGCTGGACGCGGTTCGTAAAACGTTGGAGTTGTGTAGAGACGATCGATAATTCGTCTTGTCGATTTCGCAAGTATGCGAGCTTCGCACATCCGCGTGACTTTGTCGCTCCCCTGCATTCCGAGGAATGAATTCTATGTTTGCGAAATCCATGATTTGATGGCAGGTGACGATAAACCCACAGCGACCTTCAGATTTTATGGTTTACTGCAGCGCCAAACTCGTGGCGAGCTCAACAATTTCCAATCCAAGGGCCGAAAAAGTCACGCTGAGTGACGATAAACCCACAATGACCTTCAGATTTTATGGTTTACTGCAGCGCCAAACTCGTGGCGAGCTCAACAATTTCCAATCCAAGGGCCAACAAAGTCACGCTGAGTGACGATAAACCCACAGCGACCTTCACATGATGACGGGGTGGGGGGTGGGAGGTTTTCATACTGCCGCATGCAAAAGATATTCCATGGTCATACAATAAACGTCATGAAGCGCCCGGCCCTTATCGCTACTATTGCCGTGTCGGTGTTTGTGCTTCTTGGGTTGGTGGCCTTTGCGGTGTACTGGACGGAGTTCCGTGGGCACGACAACGCCGCCTCCGCATCCCTTGACGTTCCGCGTGACGACCCCGCCGCCGAGGCGGACCGGAAGAAGGCCATCGGGACGGTGCTGGGCACCGTGGTGAGCCAACCGCCGGGATCGTTGTTGGGGGGCGTGGAGGTGGAGGTGTCGTACGAGGGCACGCACTGGGCGCAGGACGAGCCGAAGACGTACGGCTACACCCTGGGTGGGGGCGACGGCCCACACGTGACGATTGCCCGCCAGGGGGGTGGGGGGTCCAGCGCCCTGTGGACGGTCCCGTACGGGCTCTTCACGGACAGTCTCCGATTTACGATAACCGCCAAGGGGACGACCATTACCAGCGAGGAGCCTGTCCGCGTGACACCGGTGTGGCGGGCGAGCGGTCCTGGCGGTAACATTTTGGTGAAGGGTAGCCCCGTCCGGTTCGTGTTGGAGGTCGCAGGGTCGCTGGTGGGGGACACGGCCCCCACCCTCTTCTTCTCGGTTGACGGTGGCGCCACGTGGACCGTGACGGACGCCGGGCCCCTCAACCCCGTCACGTCGGCGTTCGTGTACCGCCCTCAGCAGTCGCCGGGAACCGTGCAGTTCAGCATTCGCTCCACCACCGCCCCCGGGGGGCCGCGCTTCCCGCGCCCCCTAGTCAGCAACATTCCCACCCTCTACAACATCAGGTCGGGCCCCCCCGCGGAGCCCATCTGGGCCACCGCGTCCGACGGGGGCGTGGTGAGCAAGGTGGTGCCTGGTGAAACGCTGTACCTGCACGGCTACAGCGGCGGGGGGGGCATCCCCCCCGCCATCCTGTTGGACCCCACGGGGGGTAAGATGACCGGCGCGGAGAAGGCCCTCGCCGACCACTACGGTGGCGGACGAAGGGGTCTCCTCAAGGTCACCCTCCCTGACGCCCAAACGATGGAGGGGGTGGAGAGCGTGGTCATCAAGGTTGACGGCGACGGTACGGCCGTCCTGACCGTGGTCAGTAACGCGTGGAGCTACACCGGCGACGGCTTTGGCGTCCCCGACGGCGCTCGCATGTTCGGCGTCTCTGTGCGCGCCCTGTACCCGGAGGACGCGTTCGCGGACCCGGATAACTGGAACTTCACGGTCAAGGCCGCGGACGGCACCCTGTACGGCCTGGAGGCGCTGAAAGGTGACATGGGGGGGACGGTGGAGGTGGGGAGGGGGTACCAGGACAACGTGTACCTGGTGACCATGCGCCTGGACAAGGAGTTTCACGGCGTCTCCGCCACGCCCACGAAGGTGCGCGTCAGCGTTGGGTACCGCCCCCTCAACGAGGATGGGGTGGTCATAAACCCGGGCACCCAGCTCCTCCGGAGCCTTACGTGCCTGCCGTGGGAGCCCAAGGCCGCGGTGACCTACTGCCTGCACGTGAACAAGGATGAGGGGGTGATGAACTTCAGCTCAATTTCCCCCCCCTCGCAGACTCCAAGCCACTCGGGGCAGAAGCAGTTCACCACGCTCCCCATGGGGGCCCGGGTCGCCCTCCGTGTGGGCGATGAGTCCGTGACAAGGGACAATTTGGTGTGGCGTCTCGTTTACAGCAACACGAAGTACGGTCGCGTGGCACTGGGCGTGTCTCAGCAGGGACGGGCCTCGATTCTGACAACCGTTCCGCACTACGCGTACAGTCTGGCGCACGTGGAGGTGGAAACCAACTGCCTGGACGTCCTGCGAAGCCCCGACTTTCTCATCGCCCCCAACGTGTCTCTAGGGGGGCGCGGGGCGGGCCCGGGTCCCCAGACTGACGCTGTCACGGTGGTCCCCGGCACGGAGCCGCTTTTGCTGACCCTCTCAGGCTTCTCCTCGTGGATAGGCAGGACGGCGGGCGTGCTGCGCACGCTGCAGTACAGGGACGGGGGGGCGGACGACGACGGGGATTGGAGGACGCTGGGCGCGGGGACCACGTACCCGTCGGCGTCGTCCGTGTCGGTGTCTCTGGGCAACCAGTTCTTCGAGGAAAAGGTGCGGCTAAGGATGTGTGTGGAGGCCACGGGGCTGCCGCCCGTGTACTCACAGGCAACACCCCACCTGTACGAAACAACGTCCGTGCCGGTCAATCACGACTTCCAAACGTTCGTGTATGGTGACAAGACTACCAACGTGAGGCTCGGCGAGCCTGTCAGGCTCGGGCAGACGACGGAGTCCGCGGCGGCGGCCATTGCAAAGCGCACGGGGCCGGAGGATGACGCGGGAAACATCAACTACAGGGTGTATGTGCAGGACGACCCGGTCAACAGCACCGGAGCGGTCCAGGTCAGGGCCGTGTGGGACGAGAGCAAGCGTGAGGCGTTCGTTGACCTGACTGGGGTGACCAGCATCCAAAGCAACGGGAGGTACGTCCTGGTTCTCCGCCTGCGGTCGGACTTGGACACACTGTACGAGACCAACACCTTCACCGTGGTTTCAGGATTCGGCGCCCACGTTGTCGACCTTGCCGCGTCCCCCCACAAGACGGATTACTTCACCGTCGCGGTGCGCGTGGTGTTGCAGAGCTACATTTCCCCAGCCGAAATCGAGATCAAGTCCAACCAATACCAGCAGAGTGTGAGTCCTTACGAGGCGGTCCCCCCGGGGCCGCCCTACGCACACCTGTACCTCGTGCGCTTTAAGAGCGGCGACGACGACGCTACCTCCCCCCACCCCTACCTGGTCCCGTGGAACAACATGACCAGCCCGCGGGACGTGCGGCTGACGGTCACCTACACGGGGGATCTAAGCGATGTGACCCCCGACTCCATCGATCTGCCCCCCACCGCCCCCCTCAAG
>Ga0136601_1000338_pt1 | contig 21127 bp, 36 predicted proteins | sample AntRauMFilla2699_FD_181020 | JGI IMG/M metagenome (GOLD analysis project Ga0136601, IMG submission 181020) | Saline lake microbial communities from Rauer Islands, Antarctica - Metagenome Filla 2 #699 | ecosystem: Environmental > Aquatic > Non-marine Saline and Alkaline > Saline | place...
TTATAAGATCAGAAGGTCCCTTTCCTAATTTCAATAATGGAGTAACATATATTTATGATTTATGTTTACTGGATGGATGTTATGATATAACTATCTTTGATGCAGTGAATAATGGAGTTTGTTGCTTTAATGGCGACGGTGCTTTTAGAATATTTGATACTGAGGATAATCTTGTGTTTGAAGCTACTGTGTTTCAATCTGAAGCTACATATAGTTTTTGTGTAGAGAATAACCCACTCCCAGTAGAGTTCCTTGGAATGACTGCTAATTGTGTAGATGATAATATAGAATTAGAATGGTCAACAGGATCGGAATTAAATAATGACTTTTTTACATTATACCGAAGAACGCAATACCAAGCTTTTAATGGAATTTCAATTTCTAGTCCGTTTATTGAAATTGGAACAATCATGGGAACAGGAAACAGCTCAGTACAATCTGACTATAGTTTTATTGATGATAACATTCATCCAAACACTTTAACCAATTATTATAAGTTAGTTCAAACAGACTTTAACGGAGATTCTGAAGAATTGATTACTATTTCCAAAATTTGCAAAAGAGAATTACGTAGATGCAATTGGATATTATCAAATAATAGAATATTATCAAATTCTAAAGTTGATTTATACAGCAGTTTCGGAATGCCAGTGAAAAATAAGTCACTGTCTGATGGTATTTATATTTTGAGTGTTGGTGATAACTGTATCTATAGAATAGCCATACAAAATTCAAAAATTGTTGGAAGTAAGGAATACAACAAAAAATAAATTCAATTATGAAAACTAAAAAACTGTTAAAAAGAATAAAGTTTAGGTCTAGAAGAAATTTAGATCGCTTGGGTATTTATAAATGGGACGGTGAAAATATTACTGAACCTTATAAACAAGAGGCAATAGATGACGAGCATACTGATGAAACTATATTCGGCGATTCATTTTCTCAATATACAGAGGATGAATTAGATGATATTGTTAAGACTGGGATAGATAAGATAAAATCTAAACCGCAAAATGATGGAGAAGAATCTTCACCAAACTTTATAGTTGATGTATGTATTTTACATTTCGGAGCTAATGAATTTGGAACTGCTCTTGGCTTATTGGATGAAGATAAGGCAGTAAGTACTGTTAGAAGCTTAGATGATGCTTTCAGAAATAAGGGAGTTCATTACGATTCGGAAGGTACAGATTCAGGTATGAATTTTGGTTTAGGCCAAGTTAAGTATTTAGATGGAAGTGAAGTTTGGGGTGATTTTTTCAGACCTAACGGCGGAACCGGAATTAATTACAATAATATTTCAGGTCAAGGCCCAAGTTCAGGTGAAGTCATGGAATACATAAAGAAAAATGTAATGAATTCTTGGGGTGATGGGACTCGATATTTAATCGTATCATTTCCAAAAATAAACGGTAGCAGTGGAATTGCTGGATATGCGTGGTTAGGAAACAGAGCAACAGATAGAATAGCAGGATCGTTTGTCAAATATTCGTATATGGGACATAAAGATTATATACCCAACCCGTTTTTTTCAAGAACCAATAAAACTGCAATTCATGAAGTTGGTCATTCATTAGGACTTTTTCACACTTTCAATAATACTACCAGTTGTGTTGAAACTAATCCAGCATTACAAGGAGATAGAGTTCTTGATACTCCTGCGCATACTCAGTATGATAGATGTGGATATTCATTAACCGAACTTCCACATAATTCCCACATGAGTTATAGTAGTCAAAGTCTTAGAAAAATCTTCAGTCCTGGTCAAGTTGATAGAATGAAGGCGGTTGCAGTTAATCAATATGAATTAATGTATCAAAACCCTTATTATGAATGGACCGACGAGGAAACTCCGGATCCAATATTGGGATGCACAAACCCAGAAGCTAAAAATTATAACCCCGAGGCCACGGAAGATGATGGCTCATGTATTATGGAAAAATTAGGATGTACAGACTCAGCGGCATTAAATTATGACCCTGAAGCAAATGAAGACGATGGATCTTGTCAATATGACAATCCAGGCGAAAAAACTTATAGACAAGGAGACAATGTTTTAAAGGAACAATACAACTCTGATAATGATATGTATTTTGAAGCTATAATCACTTTTGATGAAGACCCAGAAGGTATTATATATGAATGTGGTGGATCGGGAACTGGTACACTGGTAGGATTTAATGATGATGGTAATTTTGTTGCAAGATCAGGCGAAGGTGGAAGTATGAATCCTGAAACAGCGGCAAAAATATTAGTTAGTCCAACTGAATATGACTTCTCTGGTAAATCAGGATTACTTAGATACGAAGTTTTTATTGATAAAAAATCAGTAAGAATTCAATTTGACGAAGGTAACACAGGATCGTTTGATTTTGAAAAAATAGCTACTGCAGTTAAACCATTCACAAATTCAAATTGGTCAGGAGGTGATGATGGCGGAGTCGGATTTGCCAATGGAAATTCTATTTCAGGACCTGAAGTAGAAGAACCTGCAACATTTACAGGAACTATAGAATCGCTAGTTTTTAGCCAAAACCCTGTGATTATTAGAGGATGTACTAATCCACTTGCAACTAATTATAATTTACTTGCAAATGAGGATGATGATACATGTGAGTTTCCACTACCTGATAGAATAATTTTAGATTTAGGAAACTATACATTTAAAGTAGAAGAAAACCAGGTAATAATAGAAAAAGTAGATTGATATATACTTTAGAAAATATTATATATGTTGTCAGATTTAAAACGAAGTAGGTTAAAACTAACTATAGTTATTATAATAGCATTGATAGGACTTTTATACGTTCCTATTGATGTTATTTATGCAGCTATAGAAAAAGACAAATTTGATCTCATTAATCCTTGGGCTGCTTTTATTGCAATTATCACGACACTTGGAATGGTTGGTGGATATTATATCAATAAAGAAACAGAGAGATCTTCTTTGTTATCAAATGTTTTCAATTTTCCTAGTGAGGAAATGACAGAGAAAAAGGTATTAGACGGAGAGGATGAATCTGATCCTCATGAAATGCCAATTTAAAAATACGATAATGGAATGGCGAGAAATTTCGGTAGACCGATAGTTAGAATAGTTCTTCATTGTACTGCTTCATCTCAGACTGCAACAGTGGATGACATATTAACTTTTTGGAAAACTCCTAAAGGTCCCGAAGATTGTGATTATATTCCCAATGTTCAGGGTGGTATGGGTTGGAGAAGTGTAGGTTATCATTATTTAATTGGTGTGAATGGTGAAAGGAATATTCTTAGTAATTTAAGTAAAGTAACTAACGGAGTTCATGGCTATAATTGGAATTCTTGTCATATTTCGTATATAGGTGGAAAGGGTGGAATAGATAATCGCACATTTGCACAAAGACAACAAATGGAATCTTTAATTAGAGAATTAAGATCAGACGCAATACTCGGGCCAGTGCCAGTCATGGGTCATAGAGATTTAAGCCCTGATATAAACGGTGATGGAATAATCACCCCTAATGAATGGACAAAATTATGTCCTAGCTTTGATACAAGGAAATGGTTAAAGGAAATAGATATAACATGAAAGATACGCAGGAAATAACACAATGGTTAGCAAAAAAATTATGGATACTTGTACTTGTAGTTTTATTAGGGATGGGATTATGGATAGTAATTCTAAACAACAGTAATTCAAATAGAGCATTAGAAAACAAAGCACATGAACAAATAATAAAGACTCTAGAAGAAAAAGATAAAGAGTTAGAAAAAGAAAATAGATTACTTACAAAAGATTTAACGGTAATAGAAAAAGATTACCAAGAACTTTACGAAAATTACAAAATACTTTTAAATGATGAAGGTTATACAAACAAAAATCCTGTTAGTTTTATTTTGCCTAATGGTGAGTGGAGCGACATTGTTCGCACAATCAAACCAGTCGCCAATGGAAAAACTGAACTATCAACTAGATTCCTTGACACAGACGACTAGTACAACAAACATTCTTGTCTGGGATACATTAAAAATACGCGGTAATATACGAGACAGTATGTTAGTGAGTGGTATAGTCGATTTTGGTATAGACACGGTTATGGTACTCAAAAAACCCCAAGCAATCAATATTTCTAATGCGATAATATCGCAGGTTGATACAAGGAATAGATTTGTGTTGAGCTTGCAAAGACACGATGCACTAATTGATTTATGGATAAAGGGTGAAGAACGCAACACAAAACAAGAATCTCTTATGCTTAATAAGAATGCACAATTAGAAACTTGTGATGAGCAAAAACTAGCATTACTATCTGAGAATAAAAGATTGCGTGATGTTAGTAAAAAAGTCAGAAATAAATCTTTATTTAATGGCTTAGGAATCGGACTTGTAATTGGTGCGATAGGTACATCCTTGATTTTTGTTGCGGCAAACTAGGATATATACCTAAAATATAGGAAGATAAGATGGAGAATAATGATGGATGGAATGAGTGGAAAAGACATATTCTTATACAATTAGATAGAATAAGTGAATTCATTGAATCATCTATTGTAGAAAATTCATTAACAGCACAAAAGATTAATCAGGTAAATCTAAATGCCGAATCAAAAATACAGGATCTTAAAAATGAAATAACTACAGATTTGAATGATATCAGACGAGATGTCGCAAAGGTTAATACATTAGTAGGTAGCAAAAATGACACAATTGATATGTTAACAATTTGGAAAAAAGAAAACGATGATACAAGCATAATTGATACAGTCAAAGATCTAAAATTATGGAAGACTGATCGTGAATCTTTATTACCAAATTCTCAAATTGAGGATAAAACTAAGAAGATCGAAGAAACTGAGAAATTTAAAACTAGAATAGTCACAATCTATATCGTTATTCAAACTTTGATATTGTTAATATTAGGACTAATGCAAGCAGGGAAATTATGAAAAAATTCAAAGATTATTTAAAGGAAGGCGCATCAGACTATGCAACATCAACTCAGTCTGCAAGTACTCAACATAATTTACAATCTAACCCAGTATTCAAAATCAAAATACGAGATTTGGAATCAGGTATGGAAGAATCTCCTCGACAATCGAAAGAAGAAAAAGATAAAATAGAAACAAGTGATGTTATAACAGCAAAAGATTCTAATGGTAAGAAAAGAACAGGTAGAGTAGTAAAAATACAGAAAGATGATGCAGGTAAAGCAGTCTTTTATGAAATAACAACTAAATCAGGTGAACAAATAAAAGTTGATGCATCAAAGGTTACCAAAAAAGATTATCATGGTGAAAAGTCAGACCAACCATTTGATTCAAGTAGATCTGTAGTTGAGTCATTTGAAACTTATGTTAAGAAAACATTAGCCGAGTCTCTTTAATCCTTAGTTCACTTACAGTAAATTATATTAACATTTTGAACAAAAGTTTTAAAATGGAAAAAGTTTAACAAATATTTAACATTCAGTAAAATTAACATTTAAATAACATTGGGGCCTTTTTGGTCCCATTTTTTTGTTTTATATTTATACCGTAATTAAAAACAATAAAATGAAAGAAACTGCATTGATAAAATCAGTACCAGATTCTCAATCTGATGAACTCGCACTAAGCAAGATTACTCTTCCTGAAGATTACAAAGAAAAATGGAATGAACACATGACCGATTTTCTTTGTCTTTCTAAAAATGGAGAGTTAGTAAGACCTACACTTTATCGAAAAGGCGGAATAAATTATCCTAATCTTGGGAAGGATAGATATTTTATGTTGCTTAAATATATAGAAGGATTCTATGATGTTAAAATCACAGCAGATCCAAAAAGAAGACCTCACCTTGAAGGTCACTGGTGTATCTTAGATAAAAATGGAAACGAAAAAGTCATTTTCGACTCGTACGAACACGGATATCTTGTTAAAAATGCACCTATTTATTCTATCAAAAGCAAATATTATAATATAGAAACCGGTGAATTTTATTGTTATGCAAGTAAGGTGATAGATTCTAGCGAATATTTATTTCTAGAAAACAGATATCCTCAAAGCACAGATCCATATCGTGAATCAGGTGTTTATCAAATACGCAAATCAGACGGAGAAATTCAACAAATTTTTAAACTAGAAGAAAGGTAATGGAAAATCTAAACGAACGGATTGGCTATGCATGTATTAACATGCATCTCCGAGAAACTACAAATAATCAGATTAATCGTAAACTTAATAAAGATACTTGGAAAAAACCAGGAGCTATGAAATTAGCTTCTGAAAGGGCATTATTAAATATCAAAGGTCTACTTGAAATAGTTAAGTGGAACGAAGAAAATAATATCAAATTTTATCGTATGTCATCTAGTATGTTTCCTTGGTGGTCTAGATACAAATTTGAAAGCCTGCAGGACTGGCCAGAAATTAAAGAAATTCTCGAAGAAGTTGGTGCATTTGCTCGAAAGGTTAATCAAAGACTTTCATTTCATCCTAGTCATTTTGTTGTCCTAGGTAGTCAAAATCCAAGAGTTCGTAACGCTGCCCGACAGGATTTAGAAAAACATTCACAACTATTGGATATCATGGGATTCGAGCCTAGTCTTTGGAATAAAATGAATATTCATGTTGGTAGTGCTCAAGGTGGCAAAGAACAAATGATGCAGGATTGGGTCAAATCTTTTAACAAACTTTCTGAAAATTGTCGAAAAAGAATTGCTATCGAAAACGATGATAAACCTGCGATGTATTCAGTCCAAGATTTATACTCTGGTATTTATGAAAAAACTGGTGTACCAATTACCTTTGACACTCTTCATCATGAAGTAGGTTCACAAGGAACTTTAAGTATGGCAGAGGCAGCGACTCTTGCAGAAAGCACATGGCCGGCAGGATTGTTTGTAATTCATCACAGTTCTCGCAAAAAGATTCACGAAGATGAATCTGCAAGATATAATCAACATGCGGATTATATTTATGAAATAATTCACACATTTGGAACTGATTGTTGGATTATGGTAGAATCCAAAGGTAAAGAAAAATCAATTCTTGAATATATGAAAAATGGTCCAAAGCAATCAATATTATTACATTCATGAGACACGTAGCAACAAGTTCAGAAATAACAGTAATACAAGAATGGAAATGTCCTGATTGTAATACAGTTAATAAAGAAGAATATTCTGGTGATCCATATCGTTGCATGGCCGAGTCACCTATAGATTCTTCCTGTACTATAAATTGTGAAGAATTTTTTACACTTAGTTTTTATAGTGCTGATTATGTTGAAGAATTAAATGAAGAAGGTCCATAGATTACATCTAGGAAACTTTATTTCAATTTACATATATAATATAAACAATACACATAAAGTTAATCTAATTTAACGCAGATAACCGCAGATAACCGCAGATAACCGCAGATAATCCATAGAATATATGTATTTAATATTATTTTTCATAATCACAATTATTTTAACAAACAAAATCTTTGAACTAATAGATTGTATCAGGGAACTGGTGCTTGACATAAAATCTAGGTTTCTAAATTTCAAACATACATATTTTAATGGATAGCAAAAGACAAACTACCGATTCTATAGCAGCAGCATTTATAGAAAGTGATTCATATTTAAAGGATGATTTCATAAATCTAAATGATATTAACGTACCATTAATTTTCAGGAAATTATTTCCAGAACATCCGTATCCTGCTAAATTAGAGTTGCCTATTAAAATGGGATTACCTCTTAAATTTTCAAAAGATTTACAAGAATCATTTGACCTAGAACCAATATGGCAATCTTACGATTTAGATTATGATGTTAGCAAGCATCCTTTTATAGATATGCAATTATTAGCAAATGATAATTTTTTGGTTAAAATAGTTTATGCTGACGCATTTGGTAATACTTTAAGCCAGGCAAGCCAAAATTTTCTAGAAAAACAAAAGAGGGAAAATCCAGAAACTGTTTCAAAAATCGAAATATCTGGTAAAATGGAAGATATGGTACAATATATCACAGCAGTACAGATCTTCCATAATCCTATGTTTAATCCAACCGAATTTACAAACTTTTTCATTTTTCTAAATGCATATTGTAATATTGAGGATATTCATGAAGGCTATGATTTAGGCAGATCTTCAATTAGTATGTTAGTGAGAGAAGGATCAGCACAATTTTTCCGAGACTTTTCTGTAAAGAATGATTCTACTATGGATCATGCTGATTTGATATATGGTGAAGGGTTTGTTGATTTTAGTGATGACTTACTTCATAAATTAATCCACGAGAAAAAAGGGCTTGTTTTATTCCATGGTCAACCTGGTACAGGAAAAACGTTTTATATTAGAAACTTATTAAGAGAGCTTTCGACTGAACATAAGCGAGTCATTTATATTCCGCCATCATTAGTCGAATATATGATGGAACCTGACATGCTTAATTTTATTATCAACGATATTACCGAAAACGCAGAGGATACCATTTTATTGATCGAAGATGCGGAACCCTTATTAGAATCTAGGAACTCAGGTACCAGGACGACAGGTATTTCTAATCTATTAAATTCGACTGATGGTATCTTAAACGATATTTTAGGATTAATTGTTATTGCAACATTTAATACTGACCTAGGTAACATTGATAAAGCTTTATTACGACCTGGGAGACTTTTGGCAAGAAAAGAATTTTCCACTATTCCTACTGATAATTTATTAGAAGTTGCCAAAGTTCTAAATGTTCCTTTAGAAAAAATTGAAAAAGACCAGGATTATACAATAGCCCAATTAATGGGAATTTCTGATGATAAAAAAATAGTTAAACATGATGTTCAAGAATCTAGGCAAATTGGTTTCAAGCGCTAAATTTTATATTGATAAAAAGATTTATGGATTAAGAGAAAATGATATTAGAGACTGGTTCGGAATTATTTTAATGTTTGTGGCAGTCTCGTTTATTGCATATTATTTAGGATGTATCATTTACTTTTGATATATAATCTATGAGAAATTTTATACAATGGTTAAAAGAAACAAAGCATTCAATAGACCCCAGTGGTTTTACTCCTGCTGCTTGGGAAAATCTGAGAGTAGAAAAAAACAGTGATGGAAAAACTGGAAAAATTGGACCGCCTATCGGAGATGAAAATAAAGGAGCAACAAAATACCAAATTAATTACGATGATGGAACTACCGAGGTTTTATCAATTTCGGCAATTAAAAAACAATTAACATTTGAAAGACCAGAAAAATAACAAAAATGGGTAAAAGAAAATTTGAAATTGGAGACATCGTAAATATTAATGATAAGGCGCCTAAATATTTACGAAAAGATTTACAAAATAGAAGTAAAACTCAGGCGTTATTCGTTGTAACTAATTATAATGGATGGCCGGGAGAATATTCAGTATCCATAGTTTCTGCAGAATTAGCTCAAGAAATTTCTACAGAATTTCAGAAAGTAAAAGTTATAGACAGGAAAAATAAACTACATCAAATTCTTAAGAATCATAATAAACATATGAATCAATACGAATCTGATAGTTATAAAGTCGCGACTACAGGTCTTACGTTAAATAGAAATCTAAAAAGAATTAATGCCCATATCTCTAGATGTATGTCAATTTCTCAGTATTTTGAAATTAAGAAATCATGATCAGAAAAGATTTTCTAAAACTTAAAATTACTTCGCATATGACACCAATGTTATATGAAAGCTTATCAGGAGAGAAATTCGCAATTTTTGGTGGCGTAGAACCTGGATTTTTTAAAGTTGATAATGAAGTCACAACCCAAGATGTATTGAGTGTTTGGATTCGTAAAAAACCTAAGAAAATACGAAATAAAAATCAAGAATGGCAAGTTGATGGAAGTAAAGGTAAAACATATATGGTTAAACTCGAAAACGGTCAATTGACATGTTCATGTCCAGGATTTTCTTTTCGTAGAAAATGTAAACATTCTGCTTTAATCAAAGAAAAATTAAATTAATTTGATTATATTTGTAAAAATAAAGAAATTATGAATAATTCTGAAATTTTAGCAAAGGTTACTGGACTTAAAGAAACAATATCCAGATCACAAAAGGAAATTGAAATCATCCGAACTGGTTGTATTCATCCAGAAAAAGAAAAAACTATTGTTCCTAATTATACACATGGAGAAAAGGTCCCATTAATTATAGTCTGTGGAATTTGTAAAAAACCATTGGGTATTCCTTCAAAGGAAGAAACAGAAAAATACTTAGAATCTTGAGAATTAAATGTCGTTTAGGACTTCATAAATACGAACCTATATCAAAATTCGAATCAGTAAGAGATAAAACAATTATCACTTCAGAATTTAAAAAATGTAAATTTTGTAAAAATACTCGCAATCATATCGAACCATATCGAACCTAGATCGATATTCTTATATCATTACAAAAATGCCTAAACAAACGAACGACGATTTATTAGACTTATTCACCAATCTACATTTTTCTGAAGATTTTGAATTCAGAAAATATCAACGTGAAGTAATAATTTCAATATTAGATTTTTATGATATTAATCCAAATGGATTGTATTTATTGGATGCACCGACAGGTAGTGGAAAATCTGTAATCGGCTTTTGTGTTGCAGGCGTTTTGTCATTTAAACAAAAATCAGGATATTTATTAGCTTCAGATATTGCGTTGCAAGAACAATATGAAAAAGATATTCAGCGATCTAAACTTACATGGGGATCAATCAAGGGCGTTGACAATTATATCTGCGATATTAACTTTGAAAAACATAGTCTAGGTGATTGCAAAATTAAAAATCTAAAAACAAATAAGATTAAACAATTACCATGTTATGAAACTTGTGGATATTTTTCTAACAGAATAAAAGCAATGAATTCACATGTTTCATTACTTAATTATTCTTATTGGTTAATTCAAAGAAACTATGTTGCTCCTAGAATTACTGAGGAGTACGAGCCTTTTCCAATTCGTGATTTTATTATCGCAGATGAAGCACACAAAATCACTTCTATAGTTCAAAGTCATTTCAGTCCTATGATAACTGAAAAGACTCGCAGTAAACTGGAAGATTTCAGAGAATTTCTTATCAATGAATTTAATACAAATATACCTGTTCAATCTGAAGCTCTTCGCACAGTCATTAAAAATTTACATGCTGAAGATGACAAAGAAAAAATACAAGATCTTCTAAAGGAATTTGAAATGTATTTAGTTGTATTTCTTAAAATGGGTTTAGATGTTCAAAAAAATCTGTCAAAGGAATATGAAGATCAAGAAATTCCTAAATTCTTATTAAAGGGATTTAGACTTGCTGATTGGATTAAAGATATGCATTGTAAATTTGAAGATTATAATGATATCATTAAGGAAATTGGACCAGAGGCTATAGTTAAAAATCCATCAGATAAAAAAATCATTTTTAATTGTATTGATGAAAGTTTTCTCATGAAGAAATATTTTCATAACCAGTCAAAATTCAGACTTCTCATGACAGCAACAATGGGAGACCCTGGAAATTTTGCTAGACAAATAGATGCCAAAATCGAAAAAGATTCACTGAAATATACCAGAATACCTAGCTTATTTAATTTTGAAAAGTCACCCATATATGTCTATACCGGTAAAAGAATGTCGTATAAACATAAGGAAGAAACCTTACCTTGGGTAATTAATAAAGTCAGACAAATATTAATCAAACATCCTGAACATACTGGAATTATTCATAGTGGATCATATAAACTTACCAGGGATATCTATGATTCTTTGGCATATAAAGATCAAAAACGGATTATTCTGTATGAAAATTCAGAAGAAAAGAAGGCAGCACTAATCGAATTTGAAAAAAGCAAAAATAAAGTTCTTATGGGTCCCTCACTTCTTGAAGGCTTAGATTTAAAAAACGATAAAAGCAGATTTCAAGTATTTGCAAAAGTTCCATATCCCTCGTTAGCAGATAAATTTGTCAAAGAAAAAATCAAGGTTTCACAAGATTGGTATGATTGGAAAAGTATTATCGCAATCTTACAGGGTATTGGAAGATCAGTTAGGGATGAAAATGACTGGGCTATATCATACTTTTTAGATGGCTGTTTAGGTGATTTGATTAACAGAAATCAAAGTTCCTTTCCGGATGATTTTAAACAAAGAATGAGATTAATAAGTACTAGAAAAAAATAATTATGTTTAACAACGCAGCAATAGACTCAACACCTACCTTTACACAAATATCGGCTATAATTGAATACATAAAACAAAATCTTAATTATGATTCTGATTTTATGATGGATATGGAAAGAATAAGCCCGAAAGTTATTTTTCTTAACTTTAACAATGCAGGTTTTGGTCAACATGCCACAATTACGTTTAATGATAAAAATGAAATTGATTCTTTTGGGCAAGGACCAACTTGGATGTCTTAGTTAAATTGAGACAGATAATTGGGAGAGATTTTATCAAGTATATCTATACAACTTAACATTTAAAAATCTTAAATTGATTCGTAACAAATTATTACAAGACGAAAATTATGAACATTTAAGAATAATCACAAATTTATTAAATTCAAAATATGAAAATCAATAAGGAAGGTTCTGTTCAAGGGCAAACTTTTAGCGGTGACAATTATAAAGGCGAATATCCTACGCCAAACTATGGGGAAGAAAGTTTATCAAGCTACAGAGAAAGGGTAGATAGTTGTGTTGAAAGGGTTTTTCATTTAGGTGATTTAACTTGGGCCGACTGGCAATCATATTGCATGGGTAGTGGTCAATTTCAAGGAGTAGATTCTAGTGATTTAGTCTAATCATTTTGGGTTGTCGATTATTTTGATTATATTTATACTGTAATCAAAAATACAATGGAAATAAAACTTAGAATAACAGCAAATTTGTCTATGAAGATTGGTGAAGTTTTATGAAGTTTTATGTTTAAACCTAAAGGACTATCATATTTTGAAATAGACATCAGCGATGCCGACACACTTTTTTATACTACAGATGATCAGGTAGAAAAAGCGATCATTGAGCTTTTGAGTGAAAGGAGTGATTCCCAAATAAGATATACATATAACTCACATGAAACTGTTTGGTCAATACCTGAAAACATTCATGAAAACAAACTTATTAAACAATTACAAAATTATGGAAATTAGCCAAAAACTTCTAAAGAAATTAACCAAAGAGCTTAGAGATTACATTCATTTGAATAAAAATCAGGATGAATGTTCTGGATTTGCTGACGGATTTGAGAAGGCATGTGAAGTTCTTAAGACATTGGAGAACGTTGAGGATATGAAAAATTTTGAAACTCATAATATAGACTAATGAAAACCAGATTTTCTTTTTATCACAGAATAGGAAATTTCATTCAGGGTATAGTCTCGATAATTGAAAGCTTGTAATGATACTTTCTTTTAGTTATCTTATGCCAAACTGGACTATGAGATTTTGTATGTGGCGATTAAATACTAAACTTTACGATAAACCTAAAACTACAAATAATGAATAACTTTAAGGGATCTCAATCTTTGTATATTTCACCTCGAAAATTTATGACAGGGGATAAAGAATATTCATTAGGTTTAGAAATTGATAATGATCTGAAAGAACCTGTAGTAGTAGTTTTTCTACATGATGTGACTGGTCCTGAGAAAATTACTCCGGGATGGTTATTTTCGCATATCTTTAGATGTAGTCATCTTTGGATTAATGGATCAAAAAATTGGTATGTAACTCCTACATGGGAAGATTGGAATTCACTAGAAGCATTATATAAATCTAAAAAAGAATTAGTATGATTGGGAAAATAATCTCAAAGGATTTTCTTAAAGATGATGAAGATAATCGACTTGTATATGATACTTACGAATCAGATATTATTGACGCATTTGACGTAGATTTTTCTACAACAATTAAGCAAAGATATAAAATTCTAAAAGTAGAACAAGTACATTGTTGTGGTAGATGTGACCCAGATGAATGCACAATAAGTTTTTCTCAACATAAACTATCGGGGTGTTCTTGGGACTATGCTCTTAAAAATAATCTAATAGATTCTGGTGATACTATGTGGTTTGATTCTGATCCTGAATACTGGGAAAATATGATAACCTTTGAAAAGGTCTATGATTCTAGTGAAATGCATGGTAATCATATTAATTGGATTCATTATCCGGTACAAGGAAAAATTCAACAACCACAATTTCCAGATAACGAAAAGGAAGCAATCAGGAGATTTTCATTAGGTCAACCATATTCTACATCAGAATTTGTAGATGAAGATACAATAATTGCAGGTTATGGATCGTTAAATACAGACTTTGAATATCCATTACCAGTGATATACATTAAACAAATATTTGGTACTTTATCATGGAGTGAGTATCTTAAAAAACAAAATAAACAAAAATAATAATGAAAACATATAATGATGGATTTTGTGATTGTTCTAATAAGCTAGAGGTTTTTCCAGATCTACCTGGACAAGCATGTCCTAATTGTTCTAAACCAAGAAAATAAAGAAAAAGTTTTATAGAGTTGTCGTAAAAAATGATTATATTTATACTGTAATCAAATAACTATCACAATGGAAAAATTTAAAAGATTAAATCTATGAATACTTGGTTTACAGCAGATTCGCATTACGGACATAAAAATATTTGTCGAGGCGCATCAGAATGGATGAAACGTTTTACTAAAGATGGTCAGGAACCGACCAACCAACAAATTGCAGAATTTCATAATTCAACTCGGGATTTTTCTACAGTTGATAAAATGAATCAGACAATTGTTGATAACATTAACGCCAAAGTCGGACAAGATGATATTTTGTGGCATCTTGGGGATTGGGCCATGGGTGGTATGCAAAACATTGAAATTTTTAGAGACCGTCTTGTTTGCAAAAACATTCATTTGGTTTTGGGAAATCACGATAAAAGTATTGTTAAATACCCAGAAAAATTTAACAAACTATTTTCATCAGTGCAAACTACTTTTGGATGGCCCGTATTTGGTAAATCTAAAATAGGTGGTACTAGTTTTATGTTAAGCCACTTTCCTATGTTTGTATGGGATAAGCATATGCATGGATCAATTCATCTTCATGGTCATTCACATGGTTCATTGAAGATGCCAGGAATGAACACTCGAAAAATTCTAGATGTTGGAATGGATAACCATCCTGAATTCCGGCCTTTCCATATTGATGAAATTAAAAAAATGATGGCTCAACGTGGAATCGAAGAAGTAGATCATCACACACCGAAAACTGCACAATGACACACACTATAGGATTAATTTCTGATTTACATGGAAAACAAAAACGATGGTTTGATATTCATCAAAAAATTGATCCACAACTTATGCAAAAATTTCTCCAATGTGATTTTATACTTTTTGCAGGTGATATGAGTTCAGCGGGTACTAAATCTGAAGTCAAAAAATTTTTGAAATGGTTTAGGGATCTTCCGTCAGTTGCTCATAAAATAGTAATTGCAGGAAACCATGACTTGTTTTTTGACACTCTATCTGAAGATCATTATGGTAAAAATTATCCTAAGTCAGAAGTTCAAAAACTTCTTAATCAATTTCCGGATATATATTACCTAGAAGATTCATCAGTAGAGATTGAAGGTTTAAAAATCTGGGGTTCACCCTGGTCTTTACCTCATCGCCACTGGGCATTTATGGCAAATGAATTTATGATGAAAAACATTTGTGAAAAAATCCCTAATGATATACACATAATGATTACACATGGTCCTGCATTTGGAAAACTAGATATGAGTAATCAAAGACAGCGTTCAATTGACGGGAAGGTAACTTTCGGTAGTGAAGTATTACGAGAAACTATTGACAGAATTAAACCATTAATGCATGTTTGTGGTCATATACATTCTAATTATGGAATGTGGCCCACAGTTAATGTTCCTACAGACACTGTTTATTTTAATGCTTCTTGTCTGGATGATGACTATGAACCAACTAATCCACCTATAATATTCGAAATAGAGATATGATCAAAAACGCGAAAGAAATACAAGAAATTGCTAAAATTCTAGAGATTAATTCATTAATCAAATCAATTAATCGTCTAGCTGAAGCACAAGAAAAAGCCAACGATATTGCTGCTAGAAATAACAAAATCTCTGAGAATCAATATAACCTAGAGAAAAAAGATATGATTCTAGAAATGCGCAAAAATTTTCCTGAATCATGAGAAAAAAATTATTAGGATTTGCAGGTGTGGGTCTTGTTGCTGGTGGTCTTGTGACTGGACTAATGTTTCAAAATTCTGATGATAATGTAAAACCAGAAATCATCCAACAAGAAATGATTTTACTAGAAGACATTAAGTTATCTGAAGAATTTACACAGAACTATATTGATATGGATGAAGTCAAAGACATCCAAGAAAGTTTTAATTCAATGACTTCTTACACATTTGAAAGTAATACCATATTTGGTCGTGTGACTGTATTTAAAATTGATACTTGCACATGGGTATACACCAAAAAAATGTTTTATTCAACTAATTGTCAATGTAAATGAGAAGAGCACAATTAATTATAGATGATCAGAACGACTTATTTCTAGTTCCAAAAAAACTTGTGAAAAAATATCACCAGGAAAAATCAGAACTTAACGACACAGATTTTTCTGACAAATGGCAGAAATACTGTATCAATGATAATCCTGATATGCATATATTTATTAAATAACTTATCAATTCCTTTTAGTTGTCAATAATTATATTTATATTTGTACTGTAATAATTAAAAAGGGTATAGCAAACGAGCTATACACAATCAAAAAACTGCTCCTGTGAGGTTCGACTCCTCACTGTTAAGAGATAAAAGTTCACTACAACTTGTAACTATGGTGTTATTAAAATCTCTTTATTCTATTGAAACTGTAGTGGGTAGAAAATAGAAGAGTATCCTTACACTAAAAAGATTCAGTAAGCAAGTGGGTATGGAGTAAGCCCCACGTGAAATGACCCCAAAAGCCAATAGGCAGTCAGCTATGGATCGAAAAAGACTTCGGATTTAATTCCGAAGTTTTTTATGTTTCCTTTCAGTTGTCGATTATTTTGATTATATTTATACTGTAATTAAATTATATGGAAAATCCAAAACAAATAACTGATCTTCTTTCCCAACTTAATTCAGAAAAATTTATTCAGGATCTTGTGATTCAAGGTGCTGAAATTTTCTTGGTTGGTGGAATTGTTAGAGATGGTTTTTTAGGAATAAAATCTAAAGATGTTGATCTCCTTATTCGCAATCTGGATATTGAAAAAATTATGTCCTCAATATCTAAATTTGGTAAACTTACTGAGACCACTGTGGCTGATAAAATGGGAATCATCAAATTCCAACCAAAAAATTCAAATCTAGATTCTAAATTTCTTGAAGAGGATATTGATATTGCTTTACCCAGAACTGAGACTCTTATGACTCAATCTGAAATCAAACTAAACGGTATCACAAATATCCATAACGCCTTTAACGTAAATAGTGACCCTTCTTTATCTGTTGAGGTCGATTTAGAACGAAGAGATTTCACAATCAATTCTATAGCAATTAGATTAGACGGTACAGTTTTCGATCCTTTTAATGGATTAAAAGATATACAAAAACATGTTATCCGCCACACTAATTCTGAAGCTTTTTCTGATGATCCTCTCAGAATGTTTAGAGCTATTCAGTTTGCTTCAAGATTTGATGGATTTTTTATTGCCAGAGATACAATGAATCTAATTCTTGAAAACTCAGAAAAATCTAAGGATATTGCATCAGAAAGAATTCATACAGAACTTTTGAAAATCTTTAATAAAGGTAATATCAGTAAAGGAATCAAGATTCTTCGCGATTCTAGTTTGCTTAGTAATTTCGTTGATTTCAGACCTTCTGCCGCAGTCGAAACGATTAATACTGTGGGTGATTTCTTTTTTCATATCTGTCGTAATGGTGAAAACTTCAGAAAAATCCTGAACGGCGATAATCAAACAAGGAAAGCAATTGATGCAATCCATTTTGCAAATTCAGTCATGCATAAAAAACCTATGACAAGAGATGGTTGGGATATGGGAAAAATTAGACTTGCCTTATTCGATGCTATTCAAATTAGTGAAAGTGTTTTAGATAGTGGTAAACTACTAGGTCCTTTAGGCATCGCTCAAGAAGAATTTAATCAAGGATTATTTCCTAAAAATATGAAAGAACTGAAAATTTCTGGTAAGGATTTAATAGAAATTGGATTGTCGCCTGGTCCAGAAATCGGAGATCAATTAAGAGAAAGTGTTCGTATAGTTTTAACCGGTAATGTACCTAATACCAAAAAGGAATTGGTTGGTATCGCAAAATTTCTTCATGAGGCGTAGAATCAGAAATATCAAAATTAATCATAGAGGTGGTGTTCATGTAATTAAAGGACGAGCGCACCCCGGATCAGCTGCTGACTACTTGCTTTTAAAAAAAGATATATGAAAGCAGACAGAGATTACGTTACACGAAATTTCAAAAACGGTCAGCAGTTACTTTTTAATACAGAATTTTTGGAAGGTATTTTTCAGAAATATAAAGAACTGCATTGTGAGTTTTGTAACAAAAAATTGGAACTAATTTACTGGTATGAAAACACAGGCCGTAATCAAAAAATGGCAACAGCAGATCATTTTTTTCCAAAATCTTTAAATAAAGAATTACTTGCATTCAATCATAAAAATATGGTTGTAGCATGCAGTTCTTGTAACACAAACAAGGATAATAAGATAATACCTATCGATGATATTAAGTATCCTTATCCTGATACTATAGATAATCTGAAACAAGTAAAAAACACTTATAACGAAAATTTGAAATCATGAGTAATCGCCCTATCCAACAAAGCAGGATTGAGCCAACGAGCTCTCGCAAGAATGTATAACGTATCGCGAAGGACGATTGAGGCAACTAACGAACTTAATGGAGAATTTCAAGAAGGTTGGGAAGAAGAAATTTCTTACGGTGAAAATATGCTGGAAGATTTAAAGTCTAGAAAACTTTGCGATAAATGGATCCATTCAAAAAGAGTCGAAATGAATGATGATAGATTTTGTCCATTATGTGGAGAAAACTTAAAATAAATGTATAATTCCTTTGAGTTGTCGATTATTTTGATTATATTTATACTGTAATCAATAACTATCACAATGGGAAAATGGGAAAAAGTTCATCAAGATTTACTGGAAATCCAGGAAAAACTTAGAAAAAAGGGTGTTAAAATCGTTAAGAAACCTTTTTCGTATAATGAAACAATCCACATAAGATGAATCTAATCATAATAGGTCATCGACATGATGGTCGCGACAATGAAATGGGTAGTCCTTTTGGGGCATACGCCAAAAATACACAAACGGATAGAACTTTCTATTTAGCAAGTTATCGTACAGAAGAATTAAGAGAGAGACTTGCACCGATTTTACTCAAAAGGAAAATGGAAAATCCGTCAGATCAATTCAAATCATTCATGAACGCTAAATAATGGAAGCTTTATATTTTACAACAGAAGGTGTAGGATTTACAGAATTATTGCAGTCATTTGTCAAAGAAGGCAAATTTGATACTGTTTTCGCAATATTGACTGAGGGTAATCCTGAGGTATCTAATAAAATGGTAGCCGAATTCATGACTAAAAACTTAGTTTTTGAAGGAATCGCTTCACAAGACTCAGATATGTTTCTAAAATCTGTGGATACAGAACCCGATTATAGTTTATTGACTTTGGGTTTCTTAAATATCATGAAACTATATCATCCTCGAAGAGATAATACCTAAAAGATCTAATATTACAATCAACGCGACAGGCAAAAAAGGATACATTCAAAAATACAAAAACGAATAAGTATGGAAAATCAACAAGCAATACAAGAATTAATCAAAGAAATCCGAGGCCTAGCTCAAACAAAGACTATGGAAGAGCAGGTTATTGCATCGGGAGAAGAATTCTTTAATCCAGCCGACATGGGAAATTACGATGATGTGTATACAACCGGAATCAACGATGGAAGAATTGAATACGCCCGAGAAGTTTTGGATTTAATTGAAAAACTTTAATCAAATATCTAAATATAAACAAAAACAACAAAATGAAAGGATTAATCATTACAGGAATTATTGCAGTTTTCCTAGGAGTTATCGGAATTGGTATGTATGTATCATATTCCAATAATGAGATTTCTAAACGAAATCAAATTGAAGCACAGCAAGAAGTATGCAAAGCAAACTTTGATAAAATGTTTAAAGTCATCGCGCAAACTGCACAGGTTTCAGACAGATTTATGAATGAAGCAAAAGAAGCTTTCAAGGAGATTTATATTCCACTTATGGAAGGTAGATATTCTAATGAACGTGGTGGTTCATTAATGAGTTGGGTCACAGAATCCAATCCACAGTTTGATATGAAAGCTACAGGTGACCTTTATAAACAATTACAAAGGGTTATTGAAGCAAATCGTCAGGAATATTTTTTAGAACAAAAAATCTTAATTGATATGCACCGAGATCATAAAACATATATTGAAAGAATTCCCGCATCATTCTTTGTAGGCAGTCGAGAGTCTGTAGAAATTACAATTATTACATCTGAACAAACAGAAAAAACATATTCTACTGGCCAAGAAAATAACATAAATCTTTTTGATTAATGGAATGGTTAGCAATTATTATTCCACTTCTTGTTGTAGGAGGTCTTTGGGTTTTTTATAAAGCTGAGATAACAATTGTTGAGGCGTTGGTCCCGCCGATAATTATCGCGGGACTGATTCTTCTTTTCAATTTCTTGGCAGAAAAAAATCTAACAGCATCCGAAGAGTATTGGACTGGATATATTGTTGATACTCGGTATTACGAAGATTGGAATGAATATATCCAACAAACATGTACCGAAACTTATGCTTGTGGATCTGATGCAAACGGTAACACGACATATTGTACTCGGACATATGACTGTTCATATGTCGATTATCATTCAGAATATTGGCAAATGAATGATAATAATGGAATTTCTTTCAGAATTTCTAAGTCAAAATACACAGAGTGGGAATGGAATAACCCTAAACAAATAAACCAATGAACGCAGACCCTTACCGCAAAACGCTCGAAGGAGCAAACCTATT
>Ga0136601_1000339_pt1 | contig 21070 bp, 19 predicted proteins | sample AntRauMFilla2699_FD_181020 | JGI IMG/M metagenome (GOLD analysis project Ga0136601, IMG submission 181020) | Saline lake microbial communities from Rauer Islands, Antarctica - Metagenome Filla 2 #699 | ecosystem: Environmental > Aquatic > Non-marine Saline and Alkaline > Saline | place...
CAAGGTTTTAATATCGTAGATGAGTTTGTTGAAAAGCAGAGCGCTAAGAACCCTGGCAGACCTATTTTCGGGCAAATGGTAGCGAAGATTGAAGCAGGTGAGGCAGACGGAATCGTGGCGTGGCACCCAGACCGCCTCGCCCGCAATTCAGTCGATGGCGGTCAACTTATCTATCTCCTCGACATCGGCAAACTTGCTCACCTCAAGTTCCCGACTTTCTGGTGTGATAGCACTTCGCAAGGAAAGTTCATGTTGAGTATGGCGTTCGGGCAAAGCAAATACTACGTTGATTCTCTGTCCGAAAATACGAAGCGCGGATTGCGCCAAAAAGTCCGTATGGGTATCTTTCCCGGCCGAGCACCAGAGGGGTATATGAATGATGTTCGTACTAAGACGATTGTGGTACATACAGAAACCGCCAAAGTTATCCGCTCGGCTTTTTTGCTATACGCACAGGGTGATAAACGGCTGGAAGATATTTCAAACTTTTTGGCGCAGTCCGGCGTTCTAACGAGAACCGGAAAGAAAATCTGCAAGAGCAAGGTCGCTTTTATCCTCTCCAATCCGTTTTATGTGGGGTTATTTAAGTATGGTGGAGAAATGCACGAAGGGAAGCACGAGCCAATCATCGCAACGTCACTGTTTGATAAAGCGCAGGCGGTACTCAAACAACGTGGCAAACCAGACCGCAAAGCCAAGAATGACCCGTTACCGTTATGCGGACTTATTGCCTGCGCTTCCTGCGGAATGATGATAACTGGCGAACATAAAGTGAAACGGCAGAAAAATGGCAACGTGCACGAGTATTGGTACTATCGTTGTTCGAAGAAAAATAAGCAGGTGAAATGTACCGAAGCGTGTGTTTCTGCCGTTCACATGGACGCCCAGTTATCATCACTTATAAAAGCAGTGACGTTGCCCACCGACTGGGCAGAGGAATTGGAGCGCATGACATTAGCTGAATATACCAACTCAGCTTCGTCGGTGGATGCGACCGTGAAAGAGAAGCGGGTGATGATACAAAACATAGCTATAAAGCTAGAACGACTTCTGACTGGCTACTTAGAGCAAATTATTGACGAGCAGGATTATCGAGTACAGAAAGCAAAATTACTCTCGCAAAAGAAGTCGCTCGAAGGTGATATTTCGTCTCTTTCACGGAACGCGAATGATTGGCTCGAACCGCTACAAGAATGGATAAAAGATGCCCAAACTCTTGCTCACATTGCGTCTGATTGTGACCTTTTTAGAAAAAAGGTCACCGCCAAAGAAATCTTTGGCTCGAACCTCCGTCTCGGCGCCCGTCAGCTCACGGTCGCCGCAGGCGATCAGCCAGAATACGGTGCGGTGGCTGCGCCAACGCACTGGGCGGCGCTACGCGCCGCTCATGCTGAGGTTGGTTCACAACCCCTTAGTTCTATTATGGTGCGCCGGGCAGGATTTGAACCTGCGTAGGGCGAAGCCCGGGAGATTTACAGTCTCCTGCAATTGACCACTCTGCCACCGACGCATTTTTGATTTCTTTTAGTCACTGTGTGGCACAGTGGAATATAAATTAGCACAGTTTACTGTTTTTTCAAAGTTAGAGCATGGTATTATAAACGGGATGAAAATTCTTGCCCGCTTTGCGTCCGTCACCTTCTTACTGCTTTTGCTGGCGGTGCCTGAATATACGTTTGGGCAGGGTTTGGTGCCACAGTGCAGTCGCGGAGAAGATAATCCCGTATCCTGTCAGTTTTGTGACGTTTTGCTGTTGGTTAATAATGTCATCAGCTGGCTGGTAGGCATTTTGAGTGTTATTGGCGCTATTGTGATGGTATACGCTGGAATCCAAATGGTGATATCAGGTGGCAATGCAAGTGCTAAAGAAAGGGCTAAGGAACTTATAACGAACGTAATTATCGGCTATATTTTAGTTTTGGCAGGGTGGTTGCTGATAGATACCGGCTTTAAGGCCCTGCTTGACCAGCAGCGGTTTGGAGTGTGGCAGGAGATTCAGTGTGTAGATCAACCAATTGCGGTTACTGCTAATAAAGAACCAATTGCTCTCGGCGACCTATCATTTAGTGTCGGTCGGTACGCATTGGAGCAGTCAGGAGCGGGCGGCCAGTTTGGACCAAATAGTGGCGCTGGATCATTGGGGTCATGCCAAATAGCTCAGTCAGGAGATTGTAGTGAAGCGGCTTTGCGGGCTGCAGGTTTTGGTGCACAAGCGAGTGCGGCCGCTCGGATTGCTGGGGCTGAAAGTGGGTGTAATTCAAGAGCTGAGAGTCGCACTGATACCACTACGGATGGACGTACGTACTCTGTTGGTACGTGGCAAATTAATCTTTCCGTCCATCCGATTAACTGCGGCGGACAAAGTTTAAATTGCCCGTCTGCCTTTCGAGAAGCAGGAACGCGTAATAGATATAATGTGAGAGAAAAGGTGGTGGTTAATGAGTCGCTCTATCTGCGTTGTGTAGAGGCGGCCAAAGATCCAGCCTGCAATAATCAAATTGCAGCCGGATTGGCCAGTCGTTCGGGTGACATGGGCGATTGGGCTTGTTCAGCTCGCAAGTGTGGTGTAAATACGAGTCGTAATCATTTATGTCCCCTGTAATAAAAATTTACTCATTCGGTGTTGTAATGGTTTTGGGGATGGTATTTTCTCCATTTCTAGCAGAAGCCCAAAACCTTGCCGGCGCCGCTCAGTGTACCGGTACAACCTGTTCAGCCTGTAATCTCATCTACCTCGCCAACGCCATTATTAAGTGGCTTATTGGTTTCCTGTGCGTTCTTTTTGCAGTTTTGATGGCCATCGCCGGTTGGGGGTTAGTGGTTTCAGGTGGTAATCAATCTGCTCTTGAAGCGGCGAAAGAAAAATTCACAAATGCTATCATTGGCTTCTTAATCGTTCTTTCGGCTTGGTTAGTCGTTGATACTATTATGCGTGGCTTAGTGCAACCGGGCGGTGTTATAGACGGTGATGCTAGTGGAGCGTTGTTTTGGTCACAAGTGGAATGCCAGGCACAATTTGGTGTCTCTACCAGTACAAATCCGATTAGTCTTGATGATATCGAAACCTATCTTGACGGGACATCGATTTCGGAAAGTGGCATGCAGATAGGTGGTATTTCAGGACCAGTTCCTAATCAGTCAGAAGTGACGGGTAACCTAGCTAGTTATGCTGGTCACCGGTTTGACAGTGGCATTATTTCAAATGTTCGGTACGTTGCTGAAAACTTCAATTTACGCGTATCTGGAGGACATCGGACGCCAGAACGAAATCGACAAGTAAATGGTGTCTCTAATTCACGTCACTTGACTGGTCGGGCAGCAGACTTTGTAGGAACTTCGGCTGATATGAATCGGGCTTTGAATTGGGCTCGTTCCAATGGTGCTCGGGGTTTAATACATGATGCTGGTAACGGTACTCACTTACATCTCGAGTGGTAATTTTGCGTGAACGAGCAGTGAGGAAATAGGAAAGGATGATTTACAGTGCTCTGCCTTTCGCAGCAGCCGAACGAGACGCAATAGGTTGCATCTACTACGGGTCAGGTTTCTAATTCGCTGACGTTCATATGAGCTTCCTCCCCGGACTCTGCTGTTTTTCTTCTAGGACTGAAGAAAAATATGTTTCGCGTCTCCCGCTCGAGCACGAACTAGAAGTAGTTCAGATTCTAAAAAGAAAAATCTCAGACGCTTGTCTGAGATTTTTCTTTTTATTCGAGCAGGCAAGAAACCTGGCTATAGGGAGAGGGAGTATATCAGAAGTAGTATTCAGGTGTTGCGGGAGTTGGTCGTATAAAAAAGAAGCCGCCCGCAGTCGCAAGACGTTGGGCTTTCGCTCCTTGTCTTACGCCGAAACGGGCGTCTTTTCTGCCTGCATCCAGCTGTTAAGGCAGTCGGTGCCGTGGTTCAGCTTTTCGAGGATGTACCTATTCATGCTGGGGTCACCACGCAAAGTGTACTCGACAGCACGCATGATGTTGTCGACCCCTCCGCTGTGAGGGATGTCATGCTTGGTGGCATGGTGCGTGACCTCCGATTGGATGGCAGTTGCCATCGCAATCAGCAGGATACGGACACTGCCATCTGCACGAGCAGCGTCGACGAGCATGTTGATTTTCTGCTCCATCTCGCTGGATTGCTGACGGTCGATGATTTGATGTTGTACCAATGGTCAACTCCTTGTTGGTGTGAAGAACTATTTCAGATTTTAGCACATAAAGTACAAAAGTCAATGTAAAAAGTTCTGAAATAGAACTTGGAGTGTATGAAAAAACATTGTAAATACAGTGTTTTTCATCGAGCAGGCAAGAAACCTGGCTTTCAGAACTTTACAAAGAGCATGAATGTATCAAGTCGAGCATCCAGGTGTTGCAGGAGTTTTTGTACAAATAGCGAAGCCCCATCAAACGACGGAGCGTTCGCGGGGCTTTATTTGACGATGCCAGCTTCACGCAGACGTTCCTGCTCGTGTTCACGAGAGAACGCTGCACAGTCCTCAAGCATCGAAGCGTCTTCTTCGAGCTGACGAATGTCTCGTTCCATGATGATGTCGCCGAGATTTCCGTCGCCGACCAGCTTCTCACGAAGCTCGTTTGCTTCTGCACGTTTTGCTGTTGCAAGCTCGTCGTTTTGGTTCTGCGTCATTAGAACACTCCCTTGAAAAAGATTAAAAGTATTATACTTAAAAATAAGTTTTTGTCAAACAAAATTCTGAAATAACTCTTTGGGTAAAAGAAAATAACGAGCAAAAGCTGGATATTTTCACTAGCGGGCAAGAAACCTGGATTTCAGAACTGTATAAAGAAAGAGAAGATATTAAGAGTAGTATTCAGATGTTGCAGGATTTGGGTATATAAAAGAAAACACCGCAAGTCAAAAGGTCAAAATAGTAAAAGGCGCTGGTTGAGAAACCAACGCCTTTTTCACTCATTCTGGCTCAGAAATAACTTGCAGAACAACCTTGATCATCAAGGTTGTCTATGTTCACGAGGACCTGTGTTCCCCAAGTATCGAAACCTGTCACATAGCGACCTGCTCCGTACGTGGCAAACAGTGATTTGTCACCAAGCGGGTTTTCGTTGTGCCCGCTGTTGAGTTTGAGCTCGATGTATTCGATGATGCTCTCGTCTGCTACGCAGGCGAGCACGTCCGGCTCGTCGATCGGCCCGTACCCTGCGACAGGTACAGGTTCACTGGGTTGGTTGTGACGCACAATCCATGAACTGCAATTGGTTCCATAAATTTGTATTGACCCATCACGCAGTCGAGTGGCACTGTACGGTCCGTAACCAAGTCCACGTGAGAGCGTTCCGAGGTTGTCGAACCAAACACCGTTCATATCTACTGCGTTCGAAACGCCGTAGATAATGGTTTCGTCACCAACAACCGCTTTGATTTGGTGCCCTGGTGCGTCAGATTGATTGCTGTCAGTCCAGGTATGCACCCAGGGTGCGCCAACGAACTCAGCGGTGCCGTAAGTCGCGCCAACTCGCTGTTCAGTCGAGAGACAGTCCTCTGCTGCGGAAGCGAAAGAGGGGAGAATGATTGAGATGAGAAGAACGAAAAAACGCATAGAAACCTCCATAGTTAGAGCGTTATTTAATATTATTATACATAAAAATAGTATTTTGTCAATGTAAAAGTTCTGAATGCAACTTCGGGTAAAAGAAAATAGCTTGCGTTTGCAAGCTATTTTCTCAAAGCGGGCCCACGTGGACTCGAACCACGGCCGCTGGTTTTGGAGACCAGAATTCTACCACTAAACTATAGGCCCGTTTAGTGTGCCTCATGATAGTGTAGTTTGACTTGAAAATCAAACCAGTGATGTGGTCTGAAGGTGTTGTGTCTTGCTGCGTTAGCGTAAAAAAGTCTGTGCGTCAATCATAATTTTTGCACTTTGGTCTGGAGTGTACCAGTGAATATCTTCATCACGTCGTAGCCAGGTCAGTTGTCGCTTGGCGTACTGCCAGTTTTTCTGTACGCACTGTTCCAGATACTCTTTTTCAGTAATGTTTCCATCTAACACCTGTAGTATTAAGGTGTACTCAAAGCCAATTTCTTGCAATCGACTACGGTCCACGCCATGCTTGAGTAGTTGCTGTGTTTCCTCACGTAAGCCTCCTGTTAACCACTCTTTAGCACGTGCCAGATAGTTCTCGCATAATACTTCGCGTGGTTTATCGATACCAATAATGTACATGTCATATGGGCTACTTGCTGGTATGACTGGCGGTATTTCTCCTAATGCATCGTGTATCTCAAGTGAACGAATGAGGCGTCGGCGATTCTTGAGATCGATACGCGCAGCGTGTTCTGCTGATGCTTGTTGCAGCAGCCGCAGTAATTCTGCAGTTGTTTTAGTTTCAAGGTTAGCGCGTAATTTGAGATTTGGAGCAACTGGTGCTGCTTGCATTTTACCGCGCAAAATATCAAGGTAGAAAAATGTACCGCCAGCAATAATTGGTACCTTACCGCGAGTAGTGATGTCTGTAATGGCGGCTGCTGCATCATGCAAAAAATCTTTGGCCGAATAGATAGTGTCTACATCGACAATATCAATCAGGTGATGTGGTATGCCCTGCATTTCTTCTTCGGTAGCTTTGGCGGTACCGATATTAAGTCCACGATAGACTTGTCTTGAGTCGGCTGAAATCACCTCGCCATTACATTGCTGTGCAAGAGAAATAGCCAGGGAGGTTTTGCCTGATGCAGTTGGCCCCACTATCGTCAGTACTTTTGGTCTACTCATTGTGCCGGAGGAGGGACTCGAACCCTCACCCCTTGCGAGACACGATTTTGAGTCGTGCGCGTCTACCATTCCGCCACTCCGGCATTAATTGTCTTGGTTGCAACACGTGTCGGCTAGTGTGTGCAATATACTTGTTCGTAATCTGCGTAACGTAGATTAGTTTCGAGAAAGCGCAAAGCAGTGTACGTTTTCTTTATCGCCCCGACAAGTGTCAGTTAGTGTAGCAGAAAAATCTTCAGTTATAAACAGTTGTCCTTTGGTTGGTGTGGTAGAATGTAAGTACGAGCACCGAAGGGTTATTTGGAGGTATTACGCTCGGTAATTTTTGGTATTTATTATGGCTTTTCAAGGAGATTCGATATTTTGGGTAGAAGTAGAAAAGATTGTTCCAAACCCGTTTCAGCCACGGCGCGAGTTTGATGAAGCTAAATTGAAGGAATTGTCCGAATCGGTCCGCATGTACGGCATTTTGCAGCCTTTAACGGTGACACGCCGAGAAGTGCCAAATGATGACGGTTCATTTCGAACCGAGTATGAATTGATTGCCGGTGAGCGGCGGTTGCGAGCCAGCAAGTTGGCTGGAGTGTCGCAAGTGCCGGTTATTATTCGTGACGGTGAACAAAGTGAGCAAGAGAAGCTCGAGTTAGCGATTATTGAAAATCTCCAGCGCGAAGACTTAAATGCAGTTGACCGCGCCCTGGCATTTCGACAGTTAGCTGACGTATTTAATTTGTCGCATGCGCAAGTGGCCAAGAAAGTTGGTCGTAGTCGAGAGTACGTATCCAACTCCATCCGTATTCTCGCTTTACCTGACTATATGCTCGACGCGGTCCGGACGGGCGACATTAGTGAAGGGCACGCCCGTACACTCTTGATGCTCAACGACCGGCCAGAAGAGCAAGATACCGTGTTTCGTGAGACTATGCTCAAAAAACTGTCAGTGCGTGAGGTTGAGCGTATTGCTCGAGGTATTGCAACAGACAAAGTGCGCAAGAAAGAAAGTATTGATAATGACTTGCTTGACCTAGAAAAACAATTTACTGAGACACTGGGAACTCGTGTGAGTATTGTTAAGACAGAGTTTGGTGGCCGGCTGACAATTGATTATTTTTCGCCTGATGAACTGCAGGTTATGCTTACTCGGATGCGCGATGAGCAAGTTGCTGAACTACAAGCCGATGCGGCGCAGACCGTGGCTACCTTAGCGGACAGTACGCCACTCATGGCTGTTCCAGAGTCGACAGACACACCCGTGGCTTCAGACTCTGTAGTCGCCTCAGTAGCAGACCTCGCGACTGATGCAGCGCCAAACCAAGCGGCAGTTTCTGAAGTTGATTTACGTAGACAAGGAGCAGAGGATATCTCCGACGCTGTTTCGTCAGATCCTACTCCAGCAGCCCCTTTTTCAAAACCCGAAACCGAACTACCTACCGAATCTGAGTCTGAACCTGAACCTGAACCTGAACCTACCCATTCTGTCCCAGCTTCAGCAGATCGAGCCGACGAGCAGGTTTTCGTAGCTGCACCGACTCCGTCAGTAGAATCGGTAGCGCCAACGCCGTCTCCTGCTGCCAATCAATCATTTGTCCCACGTGCAGACCGCGATACCGCAATCGAGCCTGCAGCAGAGAAGGGTATGGCCGACTCAATACAGCCAGCGGTATCATTACGTGACCAGTTGGCACTATTATTACAAAAATCTGCACCGTCGACACCAACTGCGTCAGCTGCTACTTCAAACCCGGCTCCGGCCAATCAAGCCTCGTCACAACCTGCTCCTGCTCAACCGTCGGTTACTGCACCAACCAACTCGCCAGCGCAACCGGTCGGACAAACTTACACGCCGCCAGCACCTCCTGCTCCTGCATCATCGCCAGACACACCTAAAGCTGATGACGATAGTGATTTATATTCCATAAAACATTTTACTGTGTAGTGTTGTGCTCTAAAGCTGCTCGAATGCGCCGTTTAGCGACAGAAGTCTTAGCAATCTCGACCCATTTTTTGGTCGGGCGGGCTGATTTTCTGGTTTCTACTTCGACAATATCACCATTCTTGAGGACTGTATCAAGTTGAACGAGTTTCTTGTTGACTTTTACGCCGGCGGTTCGATTGCCAATCTCAGAGTGAATAGCATACGCAAAATCAATTGGTGTGGCGCCGGCTGGTAAATCTACTACATCCCCATTGGGGGTAAAGACAAAGATGCGGTTTTTGAAGAAATCCTGCCGCATATCATTTATAAATTCGTCACTGGTACTTTGGTTCGAGTTATACATTTCTCCGATTTGTCCAATCCATAAGGGGATTTTTTCTTGTGGTGGTAAGTCTCGACCAGTTTCGATAGTGAGTTCCGGCTCGACTCGCTTAGAAAACGGACGAAACAGGGCAGGGAGTAAATTACTAAATCGAGAAGGCTGAGCATCTCCACTTTCTGCAGTCGGCTGCTTGTATATAATGTGTGATGCAATTCCGAATTCAGCTTCGTGGTGCATTTTTCTAGTTCTAATTTGGATCTCCATTATGGTGCCGTGCTGGGTGGTAACTGTCGTATGGATGGATTGATAACCATTTGGTTTAGGGAAGGCAATGTAGTCTTTCATGCGTCCCGGCAATGGCCGCCATAGTTCGTGGATAATTCCGAGTGTTTGATAACACTCTTCCAGAGTTGGTACGACAACACGCATGGCTAGTAGATCATATACATCGTCAATATCCCACTCCTTTCGCTTCAGCTTGTGATACAGGCTAAATACACCTTTGACACGGTATGAAGTGTGAAAATCAAGCAACTTGGCGTCGGCTAAGCGCTTTTGGAGCACTCGTCGCTCACGTTCGAGTAATTCGTTGGAGGTACCCAATCTAGCCTCTAGCAAATCCATAGTCTTCTTATGCTCAGTCGGATAGACATATGGAAACGCCAGATCTTCGAGTTCTTTGCGGATGCTACCAATACCGAGTCGGTGTGTTACAGGGACATAGATCTCTAGTGTCTCACGAGCAATCCGGACCTGCTTCTCTTTCGGAACATGCTCGAGCGTCTCCATATTATGGAGCCGGTCGGCAAGTTTGATTAATAATACGCGAATATCTTGGCTGGTGGCTACGAATAGTTTTCGTAGCGACTCGTTGTGACGGTCAGTGCCGTAGTATCGCACCGAACTCAGCTTAGTGACTCCTTCGACTAAAAACAAAATTTCCTCACCAAATTCCCGACGGATATCCGCGGATGACAAAGAGGTGTCTTCAATGGTGTCGTGTAGTAAGCCGGCCGCAACCGTGCGCGGCCCCATACCCATGGCGGCTAATTTATAGCCTACTGCCGCTACATGACTCATGTAAGGTTCGCCTGAGTAGCGAGTGTGCCCAGTGTGGGCATTACTAGCTAAGTCGTACGCTTTTATAATGAGGTTTTTGTCCACCTCGGTGGCATTGGATAATTGCTCAATAATAGTGTCTACCGTAATCATGTTACTCATTGTAGAGCGAGCTCGGGAGCTTGGCAAGGTAACTCGTCTAATCTAGCAAGAATTGATCTGCTGTCATGTGTGCGAGTGCGTGTGGTTATTGTTTTAGTAGTTCTAGGGCAATGTCCAATGTAATATCGTCGGTTTGAATAGAGTCTGGAATGCTAATGCGCTTAAACCCTTTCTTTAGGTAGCGCCCAGATTTTGATTCATACACATTAACTAGTTTGCGGGTTTTAGGATTGAGACCAAGTTCTTTCAAGAGCGATTCACCTTTACGCATTTGTTTGGGTTCTTTGTAGATCTCCAAAGCTCGTTTGTAAGTGATGTCGTAAGGGTTGTCAGCACCTTTGAGTGAGCGAAAATCACCAGCGTGGGCTAGGTACGGACCGTACTGGCCGTTATTGGCAATAATAGGCTCTTCAGTTTTGGGGTGGGGTCCGAGCTCGCGTGGGAGAGTTAGGTATTTGACGGCATCGGCTAGAGTGACATCGTCCGGTTCGATGCCTGGCGGTAAACTTGCGCGGTGTGGCTTGGCAGCTTTTTTACCTTTAACTTTTTCGGGTGTGTCGCCTAATTGGACGTACGGTCCAAATTTACCCTGCAAGACAAATACCGGCTCGCCACTTTCTGGATGATTGCCCAGTGGTGCTTCAGGTTTTACCTCTGAGCCGTCGATTAAGCGGGCGCCATTACAGTCTGGGAAACGAGCGCATGATAAAAAGGTGCCATTGCGACCCAGTTTGCGCACCATTACACTGCCGCAGTCTGGGCAAGGGAACTCCTTTGGACCAGGTCCAAGGTCGGTTAGTTTTGGGATGTCTTCCTTACCAGTCACAACCTTGCTGAAAGGGGTGTAGAATTCAGTGAGAGTCTTTTTGTAGGTGCGCTTACCCGCGGCGATGTCGTCAAGTTGGTCCTCCATGTCACTAGTAAAGGTGTCACTAATATAGTCGGCAAAGTGTTCTTCAAGAAAGGTTGATACTACGTCGCCAGTGTCGGTAGGGATTAGGGTGCGCCCTTCTTTGGTTACGTAGCCGCGGTCGGTAATCGTTTTCATGATGGAGGCGTAAGTTGAAGGTCGACCGATACCTCGCTTTTCGAGTTCTTTAATCAAACCAGCTTCTGAGTAGCGGCTTGGCGGTTCGGTATACTTGGCTTCGATAGCGATTTCTTTAACAGGTATCTGATCACCTACAGCGAGATTTGGTACCTCGATATCCTCACTACGTGACGTCGGATCAGCGCGGAGCCAGCCATCAAATGTGATGCGGGAGCCATTAACGCTGAAGTCCGGAATAGTTTCTTTGGCGTCGAGTACGTTGGCTACTACTTTTGTGCGCTTCATGACTGCGTCACTCATTTGCGAAGCGACAGTACGCTTCCAAATCAGCTCGTACAATGCTTTTTGGTCAGCGGTGTTGCCAGCCGATTCTTTACTAAAGGTGGTGGGACGGACGGCCTCGTGAGCTTCTTGTGCGGATTTACTCTTGGTTTTGTAGGTGCGTGACTGGAGATATTGCTTGCCGTATTTTTTGGGAATCAGGGTATGGATTTGCTGGGTGGCGGTAGTACTTAAATTGGTACTATCGGTTCGCATGTAGGTGATATGTCCTGCCTCGTAGAGTTTTTGAGCAGCTCCCATCGTGCGGGCTGGTGAAAAGCCGAGACGAGTCGAGGCAACTTGCTGGAGGGTTGAGGTGGTGAAGGGTGGTTTCGGAGTGCGGTGCACTTCAGTTTCTTTGAGGCGTGTAATTGACCAGGTGTGTGATTCACCAACCTGCTTGATGCGCTGAGCTTCCTTTTCTTTCCCTGGTTTTTCGCTGCACAGGAACGGCACCGGCAGTTTATTGATGGTGCTATGAGCTGTGAGAACAAAGAATGGCTCAGGAACAAATGCTCTAATCTCTCGTTCTCGTTCCATTACAATGCGCAGCGCCGGCGACTGAACCCGACCGGCTGAGAGTCCATAGCGGACTTTTTTCCAAATGAGGCCAGACAGGTCATAGCCAACGAGACGGTCGAGGACACGTCGAGCTTCTTGAGCTTCTTTGAGATCTTCATCAATACGGCGTGGCTTGGCGATGGCAGCTACCACGGCGTCTTTGGTAATTTCATTGAATACTACTCGTTCGAGGTTTTTGTTGACTGGGCGGAGGAGCTCAGCTACATGCCAGGCGATTGCTTCTCCTTCGCGGTCAGGGTCGGAAGCCAGTAAGACGCGCTGTGCCGAGCTAGCAGCCTTTTTTAATTCGTCTATGACCTTGCCTTTGCCGGGAGAGATGATGTAGCGGGGAATGAATCCTCCGGGGATATCAATGGCGTCTTTATTACTCTTAGGGATATCCCGGACATGGCCAATTGACGACAGTACACGATAGTCGCTACCAAGATACTTTTCAATCGTCTTGGCTTTGGCGGGCGACTCAACAATCACTAGGGTTTTGCGATGCTTTAGGGTGGTGGTGGACATATATATGTGTGCTTACAAATACTAGCTTTCTATTCGTCTGTCAAATAATTACTTTTTTCTCTAGTTACACGAGCGCTTGGTAGTAACCGTCGGATAGAGTGATGTAGCCGTGTATTTCCATCTGCATCAAGGTAGCGGTGATTTCAGGGAGCGGTCGATCCAATGAACGAATGAGAGCGTCTCGCTCGACTGGTTCATGCAGGGCTGCCAGGACGGACGTTTCTAGTGGAGTCAAATTGACTGATGGAGCTAGGGATCCTGTCGTGGGAGTCACATCAAGCTGGAGAGCGTCGAGTATATCCTCACCGCACGTGACAGGTGTGGCCCCGAGTTTGATGAACTGATGCCCGCCTCGGGTGGTTTTAGAGAAGATGCTGCCAGGAACCGCCAAGACCTCGCGGTTGTAGTCAGTGGCTAGTCGAGCAGTGATGAGGGTGCCAGATTTTTCAGCTGCTTCGATGAGCAGGGTAGCATGACACATTCCGGCCATCAGGCGGTTACGTTGCGGAAAGGTCCATTTGGCAGCTGGGGTAGTAGGAGAGAGTTCGGAGAGGAGTCCGCCACCAGCTTCGATAATCCGCCGTGCTAAGCGGCGGTTGGTAGCCGGGTAGAGCACACGCTCATCCAGGCCGCTGCCAGGGACTGCTAGGGTGTAGAGCTGGTTACTGAGAGCTGCTTCGTGCGCCAAGGCGTCAATACCTAAGGCTAAGCCTGAGACAATCCCTATTGGTTGACCGGCTAGTTGTCCGATCAAGGTGGTTACCACCTGCTGGCCGTATGATGTGTAATCGCGTGATCCCACCACAGCCAGCAGTTTGAGGTTAGGATCAGGTAGAGCTCCGGTCGCCCAGAGTTTCTTGGGCGGCTGAGGAATTTCCTGCAAGAGAGCGGGGAAGTCACTGGACGGCAGCAGGCGAATGTTCATAATAATTAGCTTAGCATACCGATCTTCGGCTGTTTGTTAGCTATTATATTTGTCAAAAAATATGCTAGCATAGGAGCTACGTACGCCAGGTAATAATAGAATCATATGCTCGATATAAAATTCATTCGCGACAACGCAGACATTGTTAAGTTTGCTGCTCAGAAAAAAAAGATTACAGTTGATATTGACCGGCTTTTAGTGGTGGATGATGCACGACGCGAGACTATGACCATTCTCGAAAGTAAGAAGGCTGAGCAAAATCGCGTCTCCAGTGAGATTGCAACAGCTGCTGAGCCGGTCATTCGGCAACAGTTAATTACCGAAATGCAGGCGTTAAAAAGTGAAATCCAGACGTCAGAAGAGCAGCTCAAACCCATTCTAACTGAATGGAAGCAATTGATGCTGCAAGTGCCAAATATTCCTGATATGTCAGTTCCTGATGGTGCTAGCGATGCTGACAATGAAGAGATAAAAGTGTGGAATCCTGATGGCTCAACCGAGCGTCCAGCTGCTCCCAGTTTTCCGCAAAAAGATCACGTTGAGCTGATGACAAAACATCAGATGGTGGATTTTGAACGTGGCGTTAAAGTACATGGCTTTCGTGGGTACTACTTGCGAGGTGATGGAGCGAGGTTGTCGTGGGCGATTTGGAATTACGCCAATGATTTTTTTGGGCAGCGTGGCTTTGAGCAGCTTCTCGTACCATCGATTGTGCGACCAGGTAATCTCTATGGAACGGGGCATTTACCGAATGACGCTGAAGATATCTACCAGACCCAGGACGAAGATTACTTGATTGGAACCAGTGAAATATCAGCCATGGGTATGTTCACCGATGAGGTGCTGCCGCAGACAGAATTTCCCATCAAACTATTAGCTTTCTCACCGTGTTACCGTCGTGAAGCAGGGAGTCACGGAAAGGATACAAAAGGTTTGATCCGGGTGCATGAGTTTTTTAAAGTAGAGCAAGTTGTCTTGTGTGAAGCGTCGCACGAAACCAGTGTACGATTGCACGAAGAAATTAACCGCAACACTGAAGAATTTATTGAATCACTCGGTATTCCGTATCATACGGTGCTCAATTGCGGGGGTGATCTAGGGCAGGGTCAAGTTAAAAAGTATGACATCGAACTTTGGGTGCCAGGTGAGCAGACATATCGAGAAATAAGCTCTGCTTCCTATTTCCATGATTTTCAAACCCGTCGCTTCAATATCCGCTACAAGGATGCCGAAGGAGTCATGCGTTATGCTCACTCTTTAAACTGTACTGCCGTCCCAACGCCACGTATCTTGGTTTCATTGGTAGAAAACTTTCAGCAAGCGGATGGTGCTATACATATTCCGCCAGTGTTGCAGTCATACTTTGGTAAAGCAGTAATCGGATAGAGGCTTTATATCCGTTTTTTTGCAGCGGGTACGCATGGTACTATAGCGATACTATGGCACCAGCTACGTCATCGCGTAAAACTTATCATAAATCGGTCGTCAAGCGACGGCGACGCTTAGCGCCAGAAACGGTACTATTATTGCGGCAGATTTTTTTGGGTACGGTTTTGCTCGTGGTCTTGTCGGCTGTGGTGAGTGGTATATGGTATGGCACCCGAGCCGATGCTTTACAGCTCAATCAGGTATCAGTCACAGGTGGGGAAACTCTTTCTCATGCCGTGATTACAGCCAAAGCTCATGAGATGCTGCAGGGGACATATTTTAAGTTGATACCACGGCAGTTTGCCTGGCTGTATCCGGAACAGGATATACGTAGCGCAATTCATACTATTGAGCGAGTTAAAACTGTTGAGCTAGAACGAGTCGGTGGCACCGAGTTGCATATCAGGCTCACAGAATTTATTCCGATTGCTTTGTGGTGCGCCGACAAAACATCGAACAACTGCTTGTTTGTCGATGAGACGGGGTACGCCTTTACTGCTGCCCCGGATTTATCTGGCGAGTCTTTGGTTCGGTACAGTACGCTCAATCGAGCGCCAGTGCGAGGTGAGTACGTGCTGCCGGAGTCTGGTTTATCGGCCGTTACCTGGTTTGCTGAGGCGGTTCAGGACGAGTTGGGCTGGTCTGTTGTGCATATTGAAATTGACAGTGCCGGCGACGTGTTTTATCTGTTACCCGATGGAAGTGAGCTGAAGTTGGCTTTAGCTGCTAATCCAGCCGAGGTTTTTGCTAATCTGGCAACCATCTTAGAGTCTGCTGATTTTAACGATTTGCAGCCAGGAGATTTTCAGTACGTTGACTTGCGGTTTGGCAACAAGGTATTTGTGAATCGTGAATCAGAAGCCGCAACTACGACAGATAGCTTGGCGGCTGCAAAACCGACAGTGGACGATGTGCTGACGGCGGCCACAGCCAGCCTGATGTCTACTGAAATATCTGCTGTGTCAGCGGATGATGTTGAATTAGTCGTGCCACTAATTGAAGAGTCAGACGCAGCGATTGGTATTGAACCTACTCCCGAAACGGTTTCAATGGCTGACGAACTGACTGCAGAAGACGAGTCTGCGGTTCCGGAAGACCGTGCTACATCCACTGTCTCAGAATCCGAATAATAAGTCGGGCAACCCACCTCTTTACCCGCAGAATGAGGCTATTTTGCGGGTAAACCATCGTTTAGCTGTGTTTCTATGCGCTGCTGCACATACATGTTTTATTGCGTAATCAGCGCTTTCTTGTACAGTGTGCAAGTATGAATTTTTGGCAACAGCTCCCCAAGCCGTGTTTTGTGTTAGCGCCGATGGCGGATGTAACGGATGCGCCATTTCGCCGACTGATAGCCAAGTACTCAGCTCATAGACGACCTGACGGTACGATCGGTGGTCCAGATGTAATGTGGACTGAGTTTGTGGCTGCAGACGGATTAATTCGCGCTACACCAGAAGGAAAGGCAAAATTAATGGCTGACTTGTTGTATACCGAAGCCGAACGTCCAATCGTAGCGCAGTTGTTTACGAGCAACGAAGACCATATGGAGCGAGCCGCTGCTTTATGCTTAGAGCTTGGATTTGACGGGGTAGATATCAATATGGGTTGTCCCGACCGCTCAATTGAGAAGCAGGGCTGTGGATCAGCTATGATAAAAAACCCAGCCTCAGCCCAAGCTATTATTCGTGCTGCTAAGCGCGGAGCACAGAGTGAAGCAGGCGGAATACCAGTATCGGTTAAGACTCGTCTGGGGTATAACGTTGATCAAGTAGACGAGTGGATACCAGCTCTCCTGGCCGAAGCGCCGGCAGCCCTGACTGTTCATGCTCGGACGCGTAAAGAAATGAGTAAGGTGCCAGCCCGCTGGGAACGACTGCAGCGAGTCGTAGAATTGCGCGATGCGCTTGCTCCAGAGACGGTAGTACTGGGTAATGGAGACGCTTTGTCGGTAGCTGACGCCGCTGCGAAAGTGAAGCAGTCCGGAGCTGACGGCGCTATGCTCGGGCGAGCGATTTTTGGTAATCCATGGTTGTTTCATCCAGAAAAAGACCTGTCGACAGTGACAATTGAAGAACGTTTACACGTGCTGGTTGAACATACGTACTTATTTGAAGAGCTATTAGCGTTCAAAAATTTTGCTATTATGAAGAAGCACTACAAGGCATATGTGAATAGTTTTCCGGGCGCAGTTGAATTGCGGACTGCGTTGATGGAGCAGTCGTCGGCTGCTTCCGTTGCGACTATGGTACAAGCTTTTTTAGCTGACCATTCAGCCAACTGTGCATTAACCGATACTGATAACAGGTAAGAGCTGATACACTATAGGTATGACTGAAGTGCTGCACGCAAACATTTTTTTTCTCATTGCCAGTTTTGGTGTAGTTGTGTTTATAATTTTGACGTCTATTATTCTATACCAAGTAGTAAAGATATCAGTTGCCATTCGGCGACTAGCGGAGCGCATTGAGGCTGGAAGTGAAGCGATGGCTGCTGACATGGCCAGTGTCCGCGAATATGTGACTGAGAAGGGTTCGTTTGTGGCCCAGTTACTAGGCTTTTTTTCGCGGTCGGCGACACAACGTAGCCGGCGCTCGTCTCGACGCAGCGCATCAAAAAATAACAGTAATCCAGACGAGTAATAATCAACTATATCATGGCTAAATCAACCAAAAAAACCACCACTGCAGCATTTTCAGATAACCAAAAAATTGGATTTGGTGTCGGACTAACCGCCGCCGTTGCCGCGGCTGCTGGTTCATATTTCTTGTATGGTAGCAAAAACGCAGCCAAGCACCGACAGACGGTTAAGAGCTGGAGCTTGAAAGCGAAAGCTGATGTACTGGAGGCGTTAGAGCACGCACGTGAGATGTCAAAAGATGATTACGACCAACTTATCTCAACTGTTGCTGGTGCCTACGCTGGAGCGCAAAATGTTACCAAAAAAGAGCTCGGTGAATTTACAAAAGAAATGAAAGAGCACTGGTCTACTATTGAGAAAGCCGCTGGCGGTAAAAAGAAAGCTGTCAAAAAAACACCGACTAAAAAGACTCCTGCGAAAAAGCCTGCTGCCAAGAAAGCTGCTAAGAAAGTCATCAAGAAAGCCGCTAAGAAGACGACGGCCAAAAAATAAGTACAGATCACTCTGTATGCACCTTGGTATCAGGGTCATACATACTGCTGGATCCAGTGCCTGCACAAGAACCACAAAGTCCGCAATGAAAGCTTGTTTCTAGTACGTTACTGCAGCCAGACATATAAGCTATTTCAGTTTGGCTACACAGCCGTATTGGCAAATACATATATCTCCCGTGCCCACGGTCGATAGGTCATAGTTCGTATAATCTGATATACTATGAGACATGTCAGAACACGTTGCTCTCTATCGCAAATACCGCCCGACCGATTTCTCGCAAGTGCGCGATCAGGATCATATTGTTTCCGTCCTAAAAGGAGCCATCGCGAAAGAATCTATTCCTCACGCGCTCTTGTTTTCGGGTTCGCGCGGGACCGGGAAGACCACCTTGGCTCGTATTTTTGCACACGCAATTGGCACCAATGAGATTGATATTTACGAACTTGACGCCGCTAGTAACCGGGGGATTGATGATATTCGCGAATTACGTGAAGCTGTTCATACTGTGCCGTATGAGTCGAAATACAAGGTGTATATTATTGACGAGGTGCACATGCTTACCAAAGAAGCATTTAACGCGCTCTTGAAGACCCTTGAAGAGCCTCCAGCCCATGTAGTATTTATTCTGGCAACGACTGAAGAGGAGAAGCTGTTGGATACCATTCTCTCGCGCTGCCAAGTGTTTCGTTTTCATGCTCCGTCTCGAACTGTCTTGCAAAAGACGGTGACAGATATTGCTGCGCACGAAGGTTTTACTCTCGAACCGGCTGCTGCTGACCTGATTGCCGCGGCTGCTGATGGTTCATTTCGCGATGCGCTCGGTATCACCCAAAAAGTCATTTTGGCCTCCGGGGACACGATTGGGAGTGTTGATGAAGTGGCCGGAATCATTGGTGCGCCAAAGCAGCAGATTACACATCAGCTGGTCACTGCCCTTCATACGCAAGATACCGCCGCCGCTCTTGAGGCTGTGCGCGCGGCGGTGGCCAGTAACGTCAATATGAAGTTATTTACCAAAGTACTCCTTGAGCACGTGCGTGCTGTGATGCTCTTGCGAAACGCTCCTGCCCAGCGTGATGAGCTCTTGGCAAATTTTAACGACGAGACTAAGGCGTTGATTGATACTTATGCAGCTGGTGTTACGCCACTTAACTCCCACCTGCTTGGCCGTCTCTTGGAAGCAGCTATGCAAATGCAGCGTACTCCTATCCCGCACCTGTCATTAGAGATTGCTATTATTAATGTAACTACTAAAGTGTAAAGTAGGTATGAAGAATGTGTATTTTGTTCGTCATGGCGAGGCTGCTGGTAACAGCGGTGGCTTTACTCAGGTGGCTACGACGCCGCTGGTCTCGAAAGGGTACCAGCAAGCAGTCAATGCTGGGATTACACTCTTTGAAAATGAGAGTGACGTATGGACGCTCAAAACCTGGAATGACATTGCTCACTTTGCAGAATAAATATGGATATTTATCTTGTTCGGCACGGGCAGACAGCTGGGAACCTCGCACGCAGGCATCAGCATCCTAATACACCTCTCACTACTGCTGGTGAGGCTCAAGCAGCACGCGTCGCTACTAGCTTAGCGCAAACTGATCCGACACACCTCATTACAAGCACCCACAAGCGGGCAGTTGAAACTGCGTGTATTGTCGGCACCGCCTGCCAACTAATACCGAAGACATACCCGGCTTTCCAAGAGTTACACCGTCCGCAATATATGATCGGGACATACTTGATCGGCTGGACGACTATCAAGTATGTCCTGCGTTGGTTTTATGACGATGCGTCAGCTTCCATGCACGATGGCGAAACCTACGAAGCGCTCCTTGTCCGCTTGGCCACCGCTCGGGCTTATATAGAAGCGTTGCCAGCTGATGCCCGCGTGGTAGTCGTTTCACACTCGGTCTACATAAATTTCTTTATTGCCCATTGTCGTCATTCGAAGCGCATGGGTCTACTGCGTGCCGTCATCACGTTTGCTAAGATTTTACTACTTAAGAATAGTAGTGTGACGCATCTGCGCTATACCGACAGCCATGGCTGGCAAGTCGTCCGTCATTAATGTTTGCGTATATTGGCCAGTGACTTGAATAATCCTCAGTTTCTGGCACACTATGAGCACGGTTGTGTGGTGTATCGGAGTTAGAATCTTCGACAATCGAGATGGAAATGAGCAGCCTGGGTGACATGTGCGGTGCACGTACATTTTAACTAAGGCGATTTCCACCGCCTTCTTTGCCCGATCGTCTAATGGTAGGACTGCGGTTTCTGGTACCGTCAATTGGGGTTCGAGTCCCTGTCGGGCAGCAGTCATGTGAGACCGACCGAGGTCTCTAAAATAGCTATATATAGCAACGTATATTAATAACGAGTCATGGACTCGAACTTTTGTTGAATCAGCTCAAAATCAGATAACATTATTTTGAGCCATATTTTCGGTTCGAATCCTAGACCCGTCATTTGCATTTGCTATACTGAAGCTATATGAAATTACTGGCCGAAATCAGCGAAGTTTCACTCGGATTAAGTGACCAGTTTGAACAATTAGGATCAGAGTATCAGCTTCGTAAAAGTGCTCGGGTGATATTGCTTAATCATGAAGGTAATATGGCTACGCAGTACCTGAAGACATATACCTACCACAAGCTTCCCGGTGGCGGTATCGAAGCGGGTGAATCTATAGAAGAAGCATTAAAGCGAGAGGTAAAGGAAGAAGTTGGTTGTGAGTGTGAAATTATTCGTCCAATTGGTATGACGATTGAATACCGCAACAAATACAAGTTACTACACATTTTGGAAGGTACCCCAAAAATGGCACACCTTTTCTAAAGTCATCTAATAATACTTCGCGTCTCGTTTTCGTGCAAACTGCCTTGGTGATGTGCCAAGTGCG